>ERZ826220.3565-NODE-3565-length-11882-cov-4.025873_pt1 | contig 11882 bp, 13 predicted proteins | sample MGYA00519927_ERZ826220 | MGnify/ENA primary metagenome ERZ826220 (study PRJEB31778, sample SAMEA3449225) | human gut metagenome | biome: human gut; feature: human-associated habitat; material: faeces | place: United Kingdom | collected 2010/2012 ...
TAGAAATAAGGAGGAAAAACGTATGAAAAGAATTAGAGAATGTAAAACAGGAAAACGAAAGAATTTTAATGAAAGAGCTATTACATTAATAGCTCTAGTAGTTACAATAGTTATAATACTAATATTAGCTGCTATAACAATAACAATGACATTAGGTGAAAATGGCTTGTTTCAGAGGAGTCAGGATGCTAAAAATGCTACTATAAAGGCAATGGCTGATGAAGAAGTTGAACTTGCTGTTAGTAACCTGAAAATGGAAACGACAATAAGAGAAATGACTAGTGAACAGAGTAGAAAATTTCTTGAGGATGAGTTGAAAAAATCAGATAAAAATACAACAGTTGTTATTAATGGGACAGCTTTTGACGTAAATCATAGAAAATTTTCGTATTTGGTAGATGAGAATTTTGAATTTGATGATGAGACACCTTTTGATCCAGTAGAATGGGACAAAACTGCAGCACCAGAAAATGTATTTGTATGGGAAAGTGATAATCCTAATGATGAAGGATATAATACAATTATTGGATATAATGCTACAGTGGATAATTATCCAATACTTAGATATCCAAGTAGATGCAAAATTATTAGAGAAGACCTTGATGAAACATATCATAGGTCTGACTCAAAAGAAGTGAGTTTGTATTCAATAAGGGATTATACTTTTAATATAAAAAAGAAGGAATTTCCAGAAACAGTTGTTGAAATTAGTGGAGGAAGCTTTTACTACAATAATTTAGAATCGTTAAAATTACCAAAGAGCTTAAAGAAAATAGGAGACTATGCTTTTTCATATTATAGTAAATTGGGTGGAATAAATATTCCTAAGGGTGTAAATACTATAGGAAAATATATTTTTAGAAATTGTTCTTGTTTGTCTAGTATAAGTATATTTGGAAATGTTAACCAAATAAATGAACACGCATTTGATAGGTATGATGGGAAAGATACATATGATGTTTCAATTATATCCATTAAAGGAGCAGAAAATTCTATTAAGGGTGCACCTTGGGGAGCAGAAAATGCAACTATATTATGGAATAATAAATTAAACAAAGAATATATGACAACTGATGAAAAAAAAGAATGGGATAAGACAGCAGTTCCAGAAAATGTTTTTTATTGGGGAAGTGAAGATCCATCAAGCTTAGGTTATAACATTATTGTGGGTTATAAAGAGAATATTATTAATTATCCAACTATAAAATATCCAAGTCGATGTAAGATAATAGTGAATGATGTTAGTTTTGTTCCAGTAGAAGAAAATAATAGTGAAGCAGCATATTTATTGAGAAATTTTACTCGCAATGTAAGAAAATTGCAATATTCTGATAATGTTCAGTTTGTAAAATCTGTGTACTTGGGGATTAATTTTGGAAATGTTGAAACGATAACGCTTGGGAAAAATTTAAAAGAAATTGGAGAATATTCCTTTTATTACTATGTGAATTTAAAAAGTATAACTATACCAAGAAATGTAGTTAAGATTGAGAGAAATGCTTTTTATGGTTGTGATAACCTGGAAAATATATATGTAGAAAAGGCAGAAGATTCAATTATCGGATCTCCTTGGGCCGCTGGAAATGCAAAAGTAATATGGAATTCTAATGGACATACAAATTAATATTGTAAAGACGACATGAGTAAGGAGTATATGACAACAGAAGAAAAAAGAATATCCAGACTCTGTTATTTATATTGCTGGAGATAGTTTTGACAATGATAATGTTGAAAGTATAAGATTATCTAATAATTTAAAATTTAAAACATCTAAAATAGAAAAAACTATTTTAGGTGTTTTTATTATGCAAGTTGAAAAAATGATTCAAGATATGTATAATATTGCAATAAATAATTAGAAAGGAAAATTAACTAACAAGATTATGAAAACTAAAAACAAACGAATCATAATATGGAGAATAATTTCATTAATTATGTTAATTGCAACATGTATAATTATATTCTTATTTTCTGCACAAAATGGAGAACAATCTAGTGGAATAAGTAGAGGAACTATATACCATATAATTCAGATATTTACAAAAGACGAAAATGAAATTAAATATTGGATATATGTATTAGAACCAACAATAAGAAAACTAGCACACTTTACAATATATACAATACTAGGAATATGGGCTATGAGTTTTAATAGCACATTTAATATAAAAGATACAAAAAAAATAGGGATAAGTGCAATAATTGGTTGCATATATGCGTGTACGGATGAATTTCATCAAAGCTTTTTAGACGCAAGGACAGCGTCAATATGTGATGTGATGATAGATACACTTGGGGCAACATTTGGAGCAATGTTAGTAATGCTCTGCATACAACTTTTTAAAAGAATTAAAAATGGCAAATAATACATATATTACAATAATGTTACAATGATATTAAAAAAAAGAAATAATCAAGTAGAATGTTGCCTAAAAATAGTAAAAGGTATAAAATAAAAAAGAATAATTAAAAATAGGGAGGATTATAAGAAATGGCAACAATGAATCCATTGGAGAAAAAAGCTCGTTCATCATTTATAAAAGGTCTATTAATAGCTGGATTAATAGGAATAATAGTGATTGTAATTTTAACAGTACAAATATTCAAAATGAGAGGAGAAGAGAATCAAAGAATAGCTTCTCAAAAGAATGTTGTAATTATTAAACAAGATATAAAATCAGGAGAAGAAATAACAAGTGATATGTTATTGACTGTAAAGGCTAACTCAGAAGTAGCTTCAACAGGAGCAATGACTATGGCTGATTTTAGTACATTATCAACAGCAACAGACGACGCTGGAAATACCGCAAATTTAAGAGTTTTAGCTAAAATAGATATATCTGCAAAAACTGTTATAACAGAAGACATGCTATCAACAGAAGAGACAGCAGTATCAAATGACCTAAGACAACAAGAATACAATATGATTGTTTTACCATCAACATTAGCAGATGGAGATACAATAGATATTCGTTTAAGACTTCCAAATGGAGCAGATTACATTGTATTGTCAAAGAAAAAGGTAAAATTAGCTGATTTAAATGGAGCTGTTTCAGCAACAACAATATTGATAAATGTAACAGAAGATCAAATCTTAACGATGAGTGCTGCAATAGTTGATGCATATAAGATTTCAGGAAGCAAATTATATGCGACAAAATATACAGACCCAGGATTACAAGCTGTAGCAACAGCAACATATATACCATCTAATGATACTATTAACTTAATAGATAAAGATCCAAACATTGTAACAACAGCTAGAAATGCTTTAATCACAAGATACAATGAAAACTATTCAACATACAGAACAGGAATACAAAGTACAATTAACTCTATTGAATCTTCAACACAACAATCAAGAGTAGAATCTGGAACAAGTTCAGAAACAGCTACACAACAATCAGAAAGAAAAACATATTTAGATTCATTAGCCGGTGAATAAAATAAAAAAGTGAGGATTGCACATTGGAACAAATAGGATTTATAGGTGCTTATGATAAAAAGGACTTATTACTTAATATAGCTAAAGTTTTAACTAACTTTGGAAAATCTGTACTTATAGTTGATGCAACGTCAATGCAAAGATTTAGGTACATTGTTCCAATGGTTAGCAACGGGCCAGCACCAGCATATATAAGTGAATATCAGGGAATAGATGTAGCAGTTGGATTTATCAATTTAAATGGAGTAGCACAATATTTAGGGCAAAATTTAAATTATGACTATGTAATGATAGATTCCGATATGATACAAACAGTTACATCATTTATGTTACCTAATATAGAAAAGAATTTCTTTGTAACATCGTATGATGAATATGAATTACAAAGAGGAGTAGAAATATTTAAGTATTTAAGACAACCAATAGAATTATACAAAGTTATATTATCAGCTAATATTAATAGCAAAGAAGAAGAATATTTAAATCATCTTGTACCAGAAATTATTGTAAAATGGAAAAAAGAAAAATTCCAATTTGCGGATACAACAGATGATAGGCAAGCTACTTTAGATAATCAATTAACAAAAGAAATAGTATTAAAAAAATATACTGGAACATATAAAGATAGTTTGGAATATTTGATTTCTGTAATGGTAGGAAAAACAATTGGACAAGCTGATATAAGGAAAATGATAAGAAAAATGTAGAAAGGAAAACCGTATGTCAGTCATTACATTCATCAACAGGGATAGAAAAGAAAATGGACAAACTTTTTCTGTTGCAGCAATAGCAACATGCATGGCAATTGAGCATAATTATAAAATATTACTAATTTCTACAGATTTTGATGATAGATCAATGGAGGAATGCTTTTACAAAAAGCAGAATAAAGGAATGTTCTCTAATCCATTTGTAAGACAAGGCTCAATGGATATATCAAGTGGGTTTGAAGGATTAATAAGAATGTTTGCAAGCAACCGTGCCGAACCAGACATAATAAAAAGTTATACAAAACCAATATTAACTGATAGATTAGATTTATTATTACCACCAAAGACAAAGGATTATAAGGAATATAAAAATGTGTCAGTTTATTTTTCGCAGATTGCAGATGTCGCAAATCATGCGTATGACATGGTTTTGATAGATCTATCAAAAGATGTTCCTCTTGAAAATCAAAAGAAGGTAATGGACTTATCATCTTTAGTAGTTGTTAGTTTAATACAAAATCAAAATTCAATATCTGCTTTTGAAATGTTAAAAAATCAAGATGAATTTTATAGAAAAAGTAATGTTGCCTTAGCAGTTGGAAAATATAATAATGATTCAAAATTTACTGCAAAGAACATAGGAAGGTATTTAAAAGAAAAAAATATTCCATTAGTAATACCATATAACATATTATTTGCAGATAATTGTTCAGAGGGAAAAATAATAGATTATTTCCTTTCTATACAAGGTCTGGAGAGAACTGATGGAAAAGATGGATATTTTTTATCAGAATTAAGAAAAACAGTTGATAAAATAGACTATTTAAGACAAGCTTATGAATATGGATTAAAGAATTAACATATTCAAACGAAAGGAGCAAAAGAGCTATGTTTCTTAATATATTATTGATAGTAGCCGTATTAGGCGGAGCAATAGCTTTGATACGAAGAAGTATTAAGAGAAAACAAGAAACTAAAGTAGAAGAAAATGTAGTAGTAGATGATAAAACATATACTTTAGAGAAAATGATCAGCTTTGTTAAAAAGAGAATGGACGAAATAACAAAGGTTAACTTATATGATTTGGGACTTTCAGAAGAAGAATTAAAAAGAAGAAAAAACAAAAAATATGAGTTAAAAAAGGCTTTAAAAGGATGTACATATGGTGATGTCAATGATAAGAAATATGTAAAAGAGCTTATATTTGACATTTTGTCAAAAGAATATGGAGTTGATGAAACTAATATATCAAAAGCTATACCTTTTGATGTACCATCATTATTAACAGCTCAAGACAAATTTGATATTATATTATACATGTATAAAAAAGACTTTGGATATGAGGCATTAACTCAGATAATAAAGAAATATAAATTAGCTGAATTGAAATATACATCAGGAGATGCAAAACCATCTTATGTAATTACTCCAGAAGAAATAAACAAGATATATGAAGAAGAAAACTTTAGCCTTGCATTTGAGGACAAGCTAATGGTTGTTGTTCAAAGAATATATCAGAAATACAAAGGATATAGCTCTATTGATGAAGTAAGAGACATGAACATTGATGGTATATCAGGTGGTGTATCAGGACTTCCAGAAAGCTTTTTAAGCCAGGTTGCACAGACAGATAGTAACTATTTAAACCAAGTAATGGACCATAAAGTACCACGTGCTTGTGATAGTATATGGATATTCTTCCAAGGTAAATCAATTCGTTTAGCATTTTTGTCATTTGGTACAGAAGCAGAACTAAAGAGAGTTTGCCAGAACATATATAAATACAATAACCCAGGACAGTTATCAGACACAAATGGTTATAAAATCAATGAAATGAAAGACGGTTCTCGTGTCGTTGTTGTTAGACCAAGTTTCTCAGAAACATGGGCATTCTTTGTAAGAAAGTTCGATGTTAAGAGAGCAACACTAGAACAATTAATTGTATTCCCAGGAAAAGAGGATGCAATAGATTTATTAAAATATTTAGTAAAAGGAGCTAGAATTATTTCACTTACTGGTGAGCAGGGTTGTGGTAAAACAACAATGCTTATGGGTATGATAGAAAATATATATGAAACAATGAACATCCGTGTTCAGGAAACAGCATTCGAGCTTCACTTAAGAAAAATATATCCTACAAGAAATATTCTTTCTTTTAGAGAAACAGATACAATATCAGGACAGCAGGGTCTAGATGTTCAGAAAAAGACCGATGGTTCTGTAAACATAATCCGGAGAAGTTGCAACTGACCCCGTAGCATCTTGGATGATTCAGGCTGCACAGGTAGCATCTAAATTTACATTATTTACTCACCATGCTAAGACATTCCCAGATTTGGTAACAGCACTTCGTAACTCAATGTTAAGAACAGGTGTATTCACAAATGAAAAAGTTGCTGAAGAGCAGGTTGTACAGGTACTTAACTTTGATATTCACTTAGTAAAAGACTTTAGAGGACGTAGATACATACAAAGAGTTACAGAATGTATACCAATACAAGATGTAAATGATTATACATTTGACCATAGAAAAGAAAAAACATTAGAAGGCAAGTTTGATAAATTTGCTGATAATACAACAAGATATTATACAAAACAAACAAATAAAGAGCTTTATAAATATGTAAACATCATGGAATATCAAGATGGAGCTTATGTAATTACTAATAAAATCTCAGATAGAAACTTACAAGAAATGATAATAAACATGGATGATACAGACTCAGCAGCATTCAGAGAGTTTGTTGAAAGACATTGGGGAGAAAAACTAAGTGAAAGAGGAGAGGTTATTAGTAAAAAATAACTAGCAGTATATATGAATTTAATAATAAAAAATAATATTGAATTACAAGAAGAGGAGGTGAGTCTTTAATGTCTCCAACTTTTATCATAGTAATAATGGCAATAGTTGTAATAGCATTGATAGCAGTTGTATTTTATTATCTTAGCTTAAAAAAGAAGATGAGAAATGCAGACGTAATGAGAATTGAGAAATTGAGACAAGGAACTGAAGAATCTGGATTCTCAATGGAAGTTTTTTATCAGAAATTATATGTACATCTCGCAAAGACTCCCTTTATAAAGCGTTATTTATTAAAAGTAAGAAGAAGACTTGAAATAAATAACCTAGATGATGAATTTTTAACAAGACAGCAAAGTGCACAGATAATATTTAAATCATTATGTATTATCTTGCCACTTACTATAGGAGTAATAGTAATTACTCATACTAATTTACTACTAATGGCAATAATTCTTATATTTGAATTATTTATAATCGACTCAATGTCAGATGGAATGGTAGATAAATTAGATAATGCTTTATTATTACAACAAATAGATTTCTTCGCTGCAATGAGACATGCATATCATGAAACAAACATGGTTGGTGAAGCAATATATTCAACAGCACAAGACACAGAAAATATGGAAATGTCAAGACAGGCAGAAAAGATATATGATATACTTAACTCTCAAGATCCAGAAACAGAATTAGAGAAATATTATGATGTTGCACCAAACAATTACATAAAAGAATTTGCAGGTATTTCATATTTAACTCAGGAATTTGGTGATAGAAAAGTAGATGGAACGTCTTTATATTTAAAAAACCTTGAAAACATTACTCAAGAAATGCAGATTGAAATTTTGAAAAGAGATAAGTTAAATTACACATTTCAGAGTTTATCAATAATTGCTATTGTGCCAATGTTAATATTAGAGCCAATGAAATCTTGGGCAATTAATAACTTCTCATTTACCAAGCAGTTTTATGAGGGAAAACAAGGATTAATTGTTCAAATATTAATAATGATAGCAACATTTGTATGTTATATATTAATTAGAAAATTAAAAGATAATGGTGCAGTAAAAAGAGTAGAAGATCAACAAAATCCATGGGAAGCAAAATTATATAATATTCCTATTGTAAAAAAAGTAGTTGATTTGTTTATGCCTAAAGAGAAAACAAAAGACTATAGAAAATTAAAAGATACATTAAAAGATGCAGCATCAAAGAAAAAAGTATCATGGTTATATGTTGATAGAATAGTCCTTGCAATAGTTACGTTTATAGTTACATTAGTTTTCTTTGTTGTATTACATAAAGTAGAAGTTAACTATATATACACTCAGCCAACATCAGATTATGACTTGATAGGTGAGATGAGTGATAGACAAATGGAAAGAGCAATGGAAACAACTAAGAGGCAGAATGTTATTCTTAATAAACTAAGAGGCAAGACTAATGTTAAGGTTTCAGATGTTGAAAAGGCAATGCGCAACTCAAAAGAGTATAAAGACTTTAGTGATGAAGATATTTCATCAGAAGCAAAAACAATTTTAAGTAAATTAAAAATAATCAATTCAGAATATCTAAAGTGGTTTGAAGTATTAATGGCATTATTAGTCGGTTGTGTTGGATATGCTGCTCCAGTTCTATTATTAAAATTCCAAGTAAAAATGAGACAAATGGAAATGGAAGATGAAGTAATGCAGTATCAGACAATAATCATGATGCTAATGCGACTTGAGAGAGTCGATGTAGAAATGATACTAGAATGGCTTGGAAGATATGCAGATATATTTAAAGAACCAATAAATAAATGTTTAAACAACTACGAAAGTGGTGCATGGGAATCACTTGAAGTAATGAAAGATGAAGTCTCTTATGAACCATTTATACGTATAATAGAAAGTTTGCAAACAGCAGTTGAAAAAGTACCTATCAAAGAAGCTTTTGACGAATTAGATGCAGATAGAGAATATTATAGGGACAAGAGAAAAGAATCAAATGCTCGTTTAATAAGCAAAAAAGGTATGATTGGAAAAGCAATAGGTTTTGCACCAATGGTATTAGTATTTGTTGGATACTTAGTAGTACCACTTGTATTAATTGGTATGACAAGTTTAACAACATCATTCGATTCAATGTCAAAAATGACGTAATTGAAAGGAATATAATAAATGGAAAATGCATCACGAGCTTTAATCATGGCAGGGGCTATGCTAATAGCAATACTTACTGTCTCACTTCTAGTTTGGGGTTGGGGACGTATCTCCCAATACAATCAGAAGTCAGAGCAGGTTGCTATGGTTGAACAAATTACAAAACTAAATAGAGAAATGGAATCTTATGATAAACAAGTAGTTAGAGGATATGAATTAGTATCTCTTGCAAATCTTATAGAAGATACTAATTCAAAATTTCCTATATCAGAGGGATATACACCAGTGTCTGCATTAGTTAATTTCAGAGATTTTGAAAAATCAGTTACTAATTATACTGTTATAACTAAAGCACAAAAAAATGAGTTAACATCTGGAATTGAACTTTCAACATTTATGAATAAATATTATAATGTTAGCAAAAATGGTGGAGATACAAGTTTCTTAAAAGTATTTAAAGAGTCATATTTTCAATGTGATAATGTTGAATATAGTGATTATAAAGAAAAAAATAATTCAATAGCAAAAGTAAAAAGGATGACATTTACAGAAATAAAAAGAACAGATAAATAATGGAGGTACTAAATGGAAAATTCATCTAAAGCATTGATAATGGCTGGTGAAATTTTAATTGCTATATTAGTGCTTTCACTAATTGCTTATTTAACAGTAATGTTTGGACAATTTTCAGCAGGAATGCATGAAAAAATATCAGAATCTCAAAGGACCGAATTTAATAGTCATTTCTTTAATTGTGAAGGTAGATCAGATATAACAGTACAAGACATTGTTTCTATAATTCATTTTGCAAAACAGGAAAATGATAGCAGAGAATTAGAATATAATGATAGTTCCATCTATTATGTATCAGTAAAAATAGATGGAGTAGATTTCTTTAATAAATATAGTACAGCTCAGGAGTACAATGATAATAATATAGAAGCATCTATAAATAAATTTATAAAAGATAATAATACTAAATATTTTTCATGTAATATTAGATTAAGTAAAAGTGGAAATAATATTGTAGAATCTGTACCAGATCAAGCTGACATAGTTACAAATGATAAAACTGGTCTAGTTTCTTCAATAAATTTTGTAACTGTAAACTCTAATATAAAAAATATAATAAATAATAATAAATAACAAAAAAATATTGCATAAGTAAATTTTTAATGTTATAATTTAAGGGAATTTTATGAAAAAATATATAGTATGTATTATAGCAATTATTATGGTTATATCATGTGCAATGTATTGTTATTATCAATATAAAATACATAAAAGTGATATAAGCAATAACAATGAGCAATATGAAAATTTATACAATAAAAGTATTACTGGAGCTGAACTAGCATCAGTAATAAATAAGACTATAGATAGAAATGAAAAGAATAAAATTAGTAAAGACAAAGATGGATTTTATGAAGATGATGGACAAGATTCTATAAAAATTTCAATAAAATTCAAAGATAGTGATAAAACTTATCAAATGGAGGCATTATATAATAAGCAAGTATCTAACTTTGTTAAGTATTATTCAAATGCACAATTTAAATGTACTAAAATAGACTATCATAGTAAAACAAACAAGATAAAATATTTATATTTTGAAGAACAATAAGTTATTAAGTTTAGCTAAAAGCTATTTAATATAAAAAAATCAAAGGAGGAAAAATTATGGAGAACGCATCAAAAGCATTAATTATAGCAGGTGCAATTTTAATTTCAATTTTAATTATTAGTTTAGGAGCATATTTCTATTCAACAGCTGCTTCAAGTGCAAAAAAAGCTGATTTATCAAGCACAGAAGCACAAGCACAAAATGGACAATTTGAATCTTATTTTGGAAACAAAAGAACAGCTTCAGAAGTAAAATCTTTAATGAGTTTAGTTCGTACAAATAACTTAACAGGTGCTAACTCAGATGATACAAGATACATCGGTGTATTCTTTAAAGGTGGAAAAATAACAGCTTATCAAAGAATGGATCCAGCAAAAATATCTCAACAAGTTACAACTGGAAAAACATACAACATTAATACATTAAATTCAAATTTTGATGATGACAGTGAAACACAAGATGCAATAGACAAATTAACTATGACATCTGATACTGACGCTCCAGCAGCATACTACAAAAATGGTTATATCAAAATTATAACAATTACAGAAAATTAATTTTTATATAGAGGAAATTAAATGGAAAATGCATCAGAAGCATTAAAAATGGCAGTTGCAGTATTAATTTTTATAGGAGCTTTGTCAATAGCCATAGTAGGTTTTACTAAAGCAAAACAATCTGCGGATGCTGTTATGGGTAGCTCAGGAAAGAAGAGTTATTATAGTACTGAAAATGTACAAATTACATCGAACAGAGTAGTTGGTATAGAAACAATTATACCAACTCTATATTCGTATTTTAAAGAAGGTTATACGATATTATTTTATACAGGTACAGCAACTAAAGATGCTAATGGTAATTTTACTGATGAAGTAACCAATATTAAGCCTCTTACAATATATTATTCAGAAGCTTTACCTTCTAAATTAGCCAGTTCATTTTTATTAAATACATCAGATGGTGCAGGACATCTTGCAACATTTGAAGGAAAGAATTATAAAGAACTGACAGGCGATGAGTATTACCAGAAATGGATTGACAGTAATGGAACAATACCTTTTCCGCAGGGAGAAGATATAGCTGATTTCAGGACAAGATGTGTCCATGCGTGGAACAAGGTTGTTAATGAGTGCATGGAATCAGGGGTGGGAACGGC
>ERZ826220.3573-NODE-3573-length-11863-cov-6.037940_pt1 | contig 11863 bp, 9 predicted proteins | sample MGYA00519927_ERZ826220 | MGnify/ENA primary metagenome ERZ826220 (study PRJEB31778, sample SAMEA3449225) | human gut metagenome | biome: human gut; feature: human-associated habitat; material: faeces | place: United Kingdom | collected 2010/2012 ...
GCGGGCCGTGTTCCGCTATGCGGTTGTCAATTTGCGAAAGAAATTATGCGTCACCAACTCGTCTCGATCTGTAACAGTAAGACGGCGATTTGGTCTCCATATGTTACAGATTGAGACGAAAGAAAGCGTGAGCCAGAAAACCGCCGCGAGGGAAAGCAGTTCCCCCGCGGCGGTCTTAACGTTCGCCCAGATAAAACCTGCCAAAATAAACCTGTCCCTTTTTGGTAGGTTATCGTTTCCAAAAGTGGAGGATCAAGGTCGTGCGGTTTTGCTGCTCGGTTTTGACCAAGATGTTGTGGATGTGGGTTTTGACGGTGCCCACGGCAAGGAAGAGCTCGTCGGCGATCTCTTGGTTCGATTTGCCCAGTACAACCAGACGCATGACTTCGGTCTCGCGGTTGGAGAGCTTGTAGGCGTTGCGATAGAAGGGCATCTGCTCTTCGATGTGTCTGTCAAGATCGCTGACGTTCTTTTCCTCGGGCGCCTCCTGCATGCGAATCGAAAGCACGTGGTAGGCGTACAGGATAAGCAGGATGGCAAAGTAGCACGCAAAGACGTTCTCGCTAAAGTTGCGCTCGGATAGGTACAGCTGCAGCCAGGAGGGCGCCAGGCTCATGGGGACGACCAAGATGTTGTAGAAGTCCTCGGCAATGATGCAGCCGACCAAAATGGCGCCAACGACTAGGTGCTTTCGTTGATTGTTGACACGCGCCTTCAGCTCAACCTTCGTACTCTTGCGTGCGGTCCAAAAGATATAGAGCCCCACAAAACCCAGGAATACCTGGCGCATCGTGTAGTAGAGCCATTGATGCATGGGGCCGTAGGGGACAGCGACGATAATCAGCAGCTCGCTCAGCAAAAACGTTGCGACGGGGATAACGAACTGCTTCTTTGAATGTTTGTCGAGCAAGTCCATGGCAATGAGCCAGATAAAAGCCTGTGAAGCGGTCGCCACAAGGGTCCGCAACACAGGCATGGTAATTGAGTAATAGTCGCTGGCCGGAAAACTCTGGTTTTGCAGCGTGTATTCAAAAAAGAAGATCTCGGTCATCTCGATGGCATAGCAGATAAATACGCCGCTGCCATAGATAAAGAAGCGTCGACGAGACGAGGCGTAGGCGGCAAGCGAAAGCACAGCCGTCACAATACAGATCACGAGTATCGCTAGGGTATAGAAGAACATCAAGGTGTTCATCTGTCACCGTCCCATCTCATTTTAGCTATGGCCGAGCCCTGTATATCTTGTGGGATATAGACGTCTCAACCCTTCGTTCCATTGCGGATTAGGCGCCGAGATACAGGATAGCCGTATACCGTTCGCGGTTCTAGATAGTAAACCCCCTGCAAGCTCGCTACCTGCGGTTTTATATTGGATTAGGAAGGGTGTAACTCCGTGAACGGTCTTTAATCCCGAATAAACTAGGTAAAAATTGCACATGGGTGAATGATGGTCTTGTCAACACGAGGCGTGATGTTCGAGCGCCTCATAGTAATAGTCGGCAAGACCGGCGGAAAGGAAATCGACATGGCACTGCCTAAGGATTTCATCGACACCAACGACTTCACCAAAGAGCAGATCCTGGCTATCGAGGATCTTGGCCTGGCAATGAAGAAGGCCATCAAGGTTGACGGTTATTATCCGCACCTGCTCCGCAACCAGAGCCTTGGCATGATCTTCCAGCAGGTTTCCACCCGCACCCGCCTTTCCTTCGAGACCGCCATGACCGACCTCGGTGGCCACGCCCAGTTCTACGGCCCTGGCACCATTCAGCTCGGTGGCCACGAGTCCCTGGGCGACACCGCTCGCGTCATGGGCTCCCTGCTTGACATCATGATGGCTCGCGTTGACCGTCACAAGGACGTCGTCGGCCTCGCCGAGGGCTCCGCTGTGCCCGTCATCAACGGCATGTCCGAGTTCAACCACCCCACGCAGGAGATGGGCGACCTCATGACCATGCTCGAGAACCTCCCCGAGGGCAAGAAGATCGAGGACTGCACCCTGGCCTTCATCGGCGACGCCACCCAGGTCTGCGTCTCCCTTATGTTCATTGCCTCCAAGGTCGGCATGAGGTTTGTCCAGTTTGGACCTAAGGGCCACCAGATCCCCGACGGCGGCCTGCACGTTGGCACCGTTGAGGAGCGCGCCGAGTTCGGCAAGCAGATGATGGCCATCGCCGAGGAGAACTGCAAGGTCTCCGGCGGCTCCATCGTCATCTCCGACGACATCGAGTGCATCAAGGGCGCCGACTTCATCTACACCGACGTGTGGTATGGCCTGTACGACGAGGAGGTCTCGGGCGAGAACTACATGGACGTGTTCTATCCCAAGTATCAGGTCACCATGGATATGATGAACTTCGCCGGCCCCAACTCCAAGTTCATGCACTGCCTGCCGGCCACCCGCAATGAGGAAGTCGTCGACGAGGTCATGGACGATCCCGAGCGTTCCCTGTGCTGGGTCGAGGCCGAGAACCGCAAGCACTCCATCCGTGCTCTCCTTGCCGCTCTGGGCAAGCGCACCCCGCTCAACGACGAGGGTGTCGAGTACTCCGCCAAGGCCGAGCTCCACGCCGCTCTCGAGGCCCTCGAGCAGCTCTAAGCCTCAAGGCTGCTAAACGCACGTTTGCGGGCGGCGGATGCTCGTCTCCTGTCGCCCGCTCACCGAGGCTTGAACGCACGTCTTTTGCCCGGGCCTCGGATCTGTCCAAGACTGAGCGAAGGAGCTCATCATGAGCGACGGAAAGAAAAAGCTTTCCTTTTTGACGGTCATTTCGACCATCATCTGCGTCGTCTTCGTTTGCGAGGCCGCCGCTCCTGCTGCTGCCATTGGCAACCAGCAGTTCTTCTGGTGGATCTTCCTGATCCTGACCTTCCTGCTTCCCTACGGCATGGTTGTTGCCGAGCTCGGTACCACCTATGACGGCGAGGGCGGCATTTACGACTGGGTACGCGATGGCCTGGGCGACAAATGGGGCGCCCGCATCTCGTATTACTACTGGGTCAACTACCCGCTGTGGATCGCCTCGCTGGCTACCATGTTCCCCGACATTTTGGGCATGGTCTTTGGCGTCGAGTTCAACTTGATCGCCAAGATGGGTATCGATCTTGCCTTTGTGTGGATCGTCTACCTCATGGGCCGCTCCAAGGCGGCCGACTCCGAGTGGGTCCTTAACGGCGGCGCCATCATCAAGGTCGCCGTCGCCGTTATCGTTGGCGCTTTGGGCATTTGGTATGCCATGGAGAACGGTTTTGCGAACGACATGTCCGCTGCCACCTTCCTGCCCGAGCTCACCAACACCAACGCTCTCGGCTACCTGTCGATCATCATCTTTAACTTCATGGGCTTCGAGGTCATCTGCACCATGACCGACGACATGGCCGATCCCGCTCGCGATATCCCCAAGGCTATCATCGTCGGTGGCCTGTCCATCGCCGTGATCTACCTGTTCGCTGGCTTTGGCATCGGCGCTGCGGTGCCGGCCGATTCCATCGACCCCGACTACGGCATGATCGTCGCAGTCCAGACCATGGTGGGCGACTCCATGATCTTCAAGGTCATCTGCATTGCCTTCCTGATCACCCTGTTCGCCAACATGGCTGCCTGGTCCTTCGGCGTCAACTCTGTTGCTCGCTATGCTGCCGAGCACGGCAACATGCCCAAGGTCTTCGCCTCGATGATCTCGGATGACGACATGCCCAACGGCGCCAACCTGGTCAACGCCATCGTTGCCTCCCTGGTGCTGTGCCTGCAGCTCGTGCCCATCGACGCCATCTCCAACGGTGTCTTCTGGATGCTCTTCGGCACCTCCGTCGTCTTCCTGCTGCTCACCTATATCCCGATGTTCCCGGCGTTCCTCAACCTTCGTAAGAACGACCCCAACCGCGAGCGCATCTTCACGTTCCCGTTTAAGGGTGCCATGATGAAGGTCATGCTGGCCATCCCTTGCATCGAGCTGATCCTGGCCATCGTTGCAACGCTGGTGCCGCTCTCTGCCGCTGAAATTGGCGACAAGCTCCCGATGATCGTTATCTTCATCGTGCTTCTGCTCATCGGCGAGGTTGTCCGCGTCGTCAGCGCCAAGGGCCGCGAGACCGAGTACAAGGGCCTCACTCCCGAGCTGGCAGCTCAGCGTCTCGCTGAGGAGGCCGCCGAGGCCGAGGAGAACTAGGGCACCCGGTTCTGGGGCTCCAACCCTCCTCGCGTACCAACGTGCGCTTCGTCGGGCTTGTCGCTCCCGACTCCGGGCACTCTAGCTTCTTCGGAGACGTGCCCAAGCGACAGGTTTGCTAACCATTCCCCGGGGTGGGTGTGAGCGATAGCTCCGGTAACCACCGCCCACCCCAATCTCTCTTCCGTATCCTTCGTGCGTTTTGTCTCCGCGCACTTGGTTACGTCGTCGCTTGCCGGTGCGACTCCGTGAAAACCGGCGCCGGGCGCCCCGACCTTTGCCGGGGAACGGGCGCCTACCATCTCTTGGTTTTAGGCTGCGGGTAACCCGCCCGCAGCAAGCGATCGTTCGATTTGGAGGAAATCTTATGCGTACGATCACCGAGTCCGAGTCCACCCCCAAGGCCGACGGCTTCTTTATGCCCGCTGAGTTCGCCCCGCAGGATCGCGTGTGGATGGGTTGGCCCCACCGCACCGACACCTGGGCCCACGGCGCCAAGCCGGCTCAGAAGCAGTATGCCGCCATCGCCCGCGCCATCTCCGAGTTCACCCCGGTCTATATGTGCGCCAACCAGGTCGACTACGCCAACTGCAAGGCCGTCTTCGAGAACGACGAGAACGTCACCGTCATCGAGATGACCACCGACGACGCCTGGTTCCGCGACACCGCCGCCACCTACGTCATCAACGGCAAGGGCGAGAAGCGCGCCAACCACTGGCACTTCAACGCCTACGGCGGCCTCGTCGACGGCCTGTACTTCCCGTGGGACAAGGACGAGCAGATCGCCCTCAAGATGGCTGAGCTCTCCGGCTGCCGCCGCTACCGTCCCGACGACATGATCCTCGAGGGCGGCTCCATCACCGTCGACGGCGAGGGCACCCTTGTCGTGACCGACCAGTGCCTGCTTTCCCCGGGCCGCACCTGCTCTGCGGTTCTGGAGGAGGAAGAGGATCCCGAGTCCATCTGGCCCAAGTTCCACAAGAAGTTTGAGCCCTGGAGCGAGGAGCTTCGCGCCTACATGGACGAGCACCTCAAGGATTACCTGGGTGTCGAGAAGGTCATCTGGGTCAAGGAGGGCATCGACCCCGAGGAGACCAACGGTCATATCGACGACGTTGCCACGTTCATCGCTCCGGGCGTCATGGCCTGCATCTGGACCGACGATCCCGAGTATCCGTTCTACGAGCAGTGCCACGCTGCCTACGAGACCCTCTCCAACGCCGTTGACGCCAAGGGCCGCAAGATGAAGGTCTACAAGCTCTGCATGCCCGTGAACCCGCTGTTCATGGACCAGGCTTCCTGCGACACCATCGACGCCGACGAGAACGCCGAGCCGCGCGTTCCCGACGAGCCGCTGATCGCCTCCTACATGAACTACCTGGTCACCAACCACGGCGTTATCGTCCCGCAGTACGGCGACGAGAACGACCAGCTGGCCGTTGACACGCTCCAGAAGATCTATGACGAGGTCTGGGGCGAGGGCGTCTACAAGTGCGTCGGCGTTCAGTCCGAGCAGGTCGTCTTCGGCGGCGGCAATATCCACTGCATTACGCAGCAGGAGCCGTCCGCTTAATCGTCTGACTTTCCGAGGCACCCCATCTCGCCGCTCAAACCGTCGCTCGCGTACCAAAGTACGCTTCGCTCCTCTTTCGCGGCGACCTGGGGCACCCCGAAAACCCAGCCGATCAATCGGACAATCGGCGAATCGAACCATCTTGGGGCATTGATGGTCGGCTTGCCCGATGTCTTGGTCGGTTGGGTTTTCTTTGGGCACTCCGTTGCCTCCACTTCGGAGTGCCCTTTTCTTTGATTGAGTACGCGTCTGGCCTGGGATTTTTTGCGGGTTAGGCCAATTGTTCGCTTGAATTTCCCAGGTCAGACGCGTCTTCAATTGCCGAAGGTTTCCGGTCGCCAACGCGGCCGTTTTGATCGGAGTATCTATGTACCAGCGTATCGTCATCTACACGCGCCTGTTCCGCGAGCGTTGGTCCAACAAATGCATCCTCTCCTCTCTTTGGGATGGCACCTGTACCGGTGACGCGGCCTGCAACCCTACCTTGGGCTGCGCCTTCGGTACAGATGCCATCCTTTTTGCGGTGAGGGGAGCGTGCCATGGCAGGTAAGAAGTTCTCCCTAATCGAGGTCATCCTTTCGGTTATCTGCGTCGTGTTTACCATCGAGGCGGCGGCTCCGGCATCTGCCATGGGTAACGTGCAGTTCTTCTGGTGGATTTTCCTTATCATCACATTTTTGTTGCCTTATGGCCTGGCGGTGGCCGAGCTGGGTACGGCGTTTGATTCCGAGGGCGGCCTGTACGATTGGGTCCGCCTGGGCCTGGGCGACCGTTGGGGCGCCCGTTGCTCCTGGTGCTATTGGGTTAATTTTCCGCTGTGGGTGGCAAGTATCGCCTGCATGTTCCCCAGTGTCATCACTGCGGTATGGGGTTTCGAGTTTTCACTCGGGCTCCGAATTGTCATTGAGCTTGCCTTTGTGTGGGGTGTCACGGTCATGGCGATGCAGCCGGTGGCCGAGGCCGATTGGGTCATGGACGGCGGCGCTGTCATCAAGGTGCTCATTACCGCCGTGGTGGGGATCGTCGGCATCTGGTTTGCCTACAATAACGGCTTTGCCAACGACATGTCGCTCAAGACCTTCATTCCAGACCTGGGCGACACCAATTCGTTGACGTATCTATCGATCATCCTCTTCAACTTTATGGGCTTCGAAGTGGTCGCGACCTTTGCCAGCACGATGAAAAACCCGTCGCGTGACATCCCCAATGCGGTTATCGCCGGTGGCGTTGCCATTGCGGCGATCTATATTGTCTGCAGCATCGGCATTGGAGCTGCGGTTCCCACCGAGCAGCTTTCGCTCGATTCAGGCATCGTGGACGCGGTCGCCGCCATGGTGGGCCGCAGCCACCCGCTGACAATGATCGTGGGCGTGGCCTTTTTGGTGACGCTCTTTGCCAACATGATCTGCTGGAGCTTTGGCGTCAACAACGTGGCGAGCTATGCCGCGCGCCATGGCAACATGCCGCGTCCCTTTGCGCTGGTGTCCAAAAAGACCGGCATGCCCAATGGCGCTTGTATCATCAACGGCGTGATTGCAAGTGCGGTGTTGCTGCTTCAGGTTCCGCTCGGCGAGGGCTCGGATGTGTTCTGGGCACTCTTCTCGATGAACGTTGTCTTTCTGCTCATGAGCTATATCCCCATGTTCCCGTCGTTTTGGCGTCTGCGCAAATACGACCACAGGTCCCGTGTGTTCCGTGCGCCCTTCGAGGGAAAAGTGCTCGCGGTGGCGCTTGTGATTCCCATGGTAGAGCTCGTGCTTTCGATTGTCGCCACGATTGTGCCGCTCAACAGCTCGCCTGCCGAGATGGCAAAGCTGCCGATTCTTGTGGGCGTAGTGATCGGCGTCTTGTTGGGCGAGGCTTCGCGCCTCATATCGCGCCGCGGCCGCAGCATCGACAATCCTGGCGTTGGTGCATAGGGGTCAGGTTACTTTGCACCAAAACAGTAGCGCCGCGAGTTGCGCGGCGCTTGCTGCATCTTGGATTATTGCTCGCGGTGCTCGGGATCAGAAGCGAGCTTAGGCGCAAAGTAGGGGACGTGGCCCAGGTACGGGCGGCTGTCCGGACGTGCCTCGACGACGCAGGGGACATCATCGTAGGTAAGTGAGTCGCTCAAGCGGATGAAGGCCTTGGCGGCAGGAGCAATGAGCATCTTGAGCGGTGCGATAGGCGCCATGGCATCTCCTTTCCTGTATGCGACCCGCGCTTTGGCGCGAATGTATATGCCGCAAGTCTAGCATCCCGCCGAGAAGAGCTCCAAACCACCACAAAGGGGACAGGCACCTTTGTGGTGGTTTTGACGTTTGCCCAGATAAAACCTGCCAAAATAAACCTGTCCCTTTTTGGAAGGTGGGAGTGTCGTTGGTCGAGAATTTGGTTTGTAAATAGGGTCCCGAGCTGGGCTACTTATAGATTGTGGAAAACTCTACTGTCAGATTATGGCGAATGCTGCTGTAGGATTATGACATGCGCTACTACAGCCTATGGCAACGTACCTCATGAGCGCCGGCATGGTGCGAGTTGCCATCGCCACTCGCTACAGCGAGTAGCAGGCGGGCAAAACCACCGCAAAACCGTCGCAAAACCGCGATGAACAACCGCCGTGAAGGGAGCTGGACCCCTTTGCGGAGGTTTTTTGCCTGCCTGGTGCGTCTCGGATGCAAGTGAGTAGACTTTTTGGGATCTGCCGAGTACATCGCGACAAACGCTCGATAAAACCGCAGGTCAGAGCTGCGGCGTTTTGGGGTGTGCTCGGGATCCTGCCAAAAGCCTACTCACTTGGTTTTCACGGTTAGAAAACCGCCGCGAGGGAAAGCAGCTCCCCCGCGGCGGTTTTAACGTTCGCCCAGATAAAACTTGTCACCACAAGGGGGATGGGCGCCTTTTGTGGTGGTTTCGGTACTTGTTTAGCGGGCTAGTCCTGCGTGTCGCCTCCGTACATGTAGACGATAAAGCCGTCGCCGGTGTCTTGGCTGTGGTCTTCGAGGATGCGCTTCAGGTTGAGGTGCTCGTAGAACTGCCAGTCGGAGTTGCAGTCGCTCATCAGGAAGAACTTGGTGCAGCCTGCCTTGGCGAGCTCGGCGCGCGCAAGGTTGATAAGCGCGCGGCCGAGCCCCTTGCCCTGCCATTCGGGCACGATGATGATGAGGTTGAGCTGACCCTGGGCATACTCGTTGCCCGTGGCGGCAAAGCGGTCGGCTGTTGCCTTCTCGCGGCTGTCGCCAAAGAGCGAGCCCTCGAGCTTGGCGTCGGCGGTCTTTGCCATCTCGGTTGCCTGGGCAAACATCTCATCGTAGCAGGACTCCCACGTGGGGTTGGTGCGCGGCTTGCCGTCCTCGAAGATGCCGATGCAGCAGGCGGCGATAATGCGGCCCTCGGCCTCGGCGACAAGCGCGATAGGTGAGCGCTGTAGCTGCATGGCGATGTTAAAGCGCGCGCAGAAATCGGCAGCTTCGACGTCGCCGCGGTTGCGCAGCGTGTTGCACCACAGCTGGTTGTAGATGGCAGCGATGCCGGTCAGGTCGTCGAGCGTGGCGGCGCGCAGGGCTACGTTGTCAAGGCTCATGAAGGCTCCTTCCAAGTTGGGTCAGGCCACCTCTGAGTGTGACATGGACGCAGGGCGGCCGCATCAGTCATTCGGCAGACGAGCCCCGATCCCTCGGGGACGGAGGAAAGGGGGTCACGAGTGAGGATTTTCGGACGCTTGCCCGACGAGAGTGGATAATCTCCCACTTTGAGCGCGAACATGGGTCAAAAACGGGAGATTATCCACTCTCGTGGTGAGCGGGCCCTTGTGTCGATTCATTCCCTTTTTAGTAGGCTGTGCTTGCACTTTAGCGTGCGACAGCGGATAATGCCGAGCATTCGACAATACGCTTATTGCTCTTTCTATAGATTGAGGAGACCCCTATGGCCATGGAATTCAAACGCAGGCTGCCAATCCCCATGGAGATCCGCGAGGAAATGCCACTTTCTGCCGAGCTTACCGCCAAAAAGCAGGCATTTGACGCCGAGGTCGCCAAAGTCTTTACCGGCGAGGACGCACGCAAGGTACTTATCATCGGCCCGTGCTCTGCCGACCGCGAGGATTCGGTGCTTGAGTACATGAACCGACTGGCCAAGACCGCCGAGGAGGTCAAGGACAAGCTCATCATCATTCCGCGCGTCTACACCAATAAGCCGCGTACCAAGGGCACCGGTTACAAGGGTCTTCTGCACAACCCCAACCCCGAGGCTCCCGACGATCTGCTCGAGGGCGTCAAGGCCATCCGCCATATGCACCTGCGCGTTATTGAGGAAACGGGCTTCTTCACCGCCGACGAGATGCTCTACCCGTCCAACTACCAGTACCTCGTTGACCTGCTGAGCTATGTTGCCGTGGGCGCACGCTCGGTCGAGAACCAGGAGCATCGCCTGGTGTCGAGCGGCATTTCGGTACCCGTCGGCATGAAGAATCCCACTGCCGGCTCTACCACCGTTATGCTCAACTCCATTTACGCCGCGCAGGCGCACCAGAGCTTCATCTTCCGCAACTGGGAGGTCGAGTGCGACGGCAACCCGCTCGCACACGCCGTTATGCGTGGCTACATCGGTCTCGATGGGCGCACCTACCCCAACTACCACTACGAACACCTGGAACGCCTGGCCGAACGCTATACCGAGCATGCCGGCTATGCCAATCCGGCAGCGGTCATCGACTGCAACCACGACAACTCGGGCAAGCGTCCGCTGGAGCAGTATCGCATTTGCAAGGAGGTGCTCGACAGCTGCCGCCGCAACGAGTCCATCTCCAAGCTGGTCAAGGGCTTTATGATCGAGTCCTACCTGGAGGATGGCAACCAGCCGGTCGACGGCGGTGTCTTTGGCAAGTCGATCACCGACCCGTGTCTGGGCTGGGAAAAGACCGACTACCTCATCCACGAGATCGCGGAACGTATTTAGAGTTACGGCGTTTTACCAAACGCCGTAACCGTCCGACGCTGCAAGCGCCCCTAGGCGGCAATCTGACGTTCAGTCGTCGGTCGCGTACCCAAAGTACGCTTCCCTCCTCTTTCACGTCACCTTGCTCGCTTAGGGGCGTTTTCACTGACTTATGCTCAACCTACGATAATTCCAAACTGGGTGAGTTACTCGCTGTAGCGGGTGGCGATGGCGGCTCGCACCATGCCGGTGCTCATGAGGTACGTCACCAGGAAGTAGCCACCATAGGCCGCCAGGAAAATCGCGCAGGTGAGGCCCACGGTGCCGGCGATGCTCATATCGCCGAATACGCTCACCAGCTCGATGATCACCTTGAGCGCCACAAAGGAGTGCGCCAAGCCCACTGCCAGCGGGAACAGGAAGAACACCGCTTGCTGCGCCATCACCGAATGCCGGATCTGACGGTCGTCACAGCCGATCTGCGCCAGCACACGATAGCTGCGGCTGCCGTCGGCCACATTGGAGAGCTGCTGGATCGACAGAATCGCCGCACATGCAACGACCAGCACAAAGCCAATGTAGATGGCTAGATAGCTAATCATGCCGTTCATCTGCGCTGCTTGCGTGTACATCTCGGAACGCGTGATGAAGACTCCCCATCCCCCCGGTTCCTTGCCATCAACGAGCAGAATGTCGAGCATGGTGTATTTAATGCTCTCGTCTGCCTTGGTCACATCCATCCCCTGCTTGTAGTTAACGAGCAGATTACTGGAATACGGCTGCAGATTAAGCTGGGACAGCAGCTCATCGGCTACGACCACGGTACCGGGATTGCTGCCCATCGCCGAGTTGGCGATGGCCGCCGTGTCCTCGTCCGACTTATCAGTTGCGGGCTTGAGCTCATGCCCGCCCAAGGTGAGGGTATGGCCGCCGGCCATATATTTGGTGTACAGGTCGCCCAGCTCACCGCCCATATCGCACGTGAGCACGTACTGGTCCCGGCCAATGCTCACCGGCTCCTCGCCCATCATCTGGCGCAGTTTGTTGTACTGGCTCGCCGGCGTCACAAACAGACCCATCGCATCGGCGTTGCTTCCCTCGAGCGCCTTGGGGAGCTTTTCGCCCATGGCCTTGCACATCTCGCCTGCCACCACCGAGGGGCCCGAGCCGCCAAGCGGGTAACTCAGATACGAATCGATCT
>ERZ826220.3577-NODE-3577-length-11850-cov-2.381857_pt1 | contig 11850 bp, 8 predicted proteins | sample MGYA00519927_ERZ826220 | MGnify/ENA primary metagenome ERZ826220 (study PRJEB31778, sample SAMEA3449225) | human gut metagenome | biome: human gut; feature: human-associated habitat; material: faeces | place: United Kingdom | collected 2010/2012 ...
TCAATTTTACTTTACTATCATCAGGATTATATTTTTTCACATATTCTTTAAATGCACCGACATAATCTCCATCGGCTACTCCACCCCCACAGGCACATAAAACAGCACCCATTGCACACACCGGAATCCACTTACATAATAGTCTCTTCATATCCTTATAACTTTATTTCATTTCAAAAAACAGAAAAAACAAAAACAAATCTTGATAATATCGAAATACAATCCATTTCCATATTTGCAACAAAAATAGTACAAGCCCAACGCAGAAACAAGTTCGATTAGTAATGCCGAAACTCGACCTATTCTCGTATCTATTGCAAAAATAATGGATTATCACAGAATACAAACATTTATGCCTTAATTTTACATCTTGTTAAATTTTTAACAAACCAGAATAAACCCAATATCCAATCTCAAACAAAATAGAAGTCTTTCAACATCACTTCTTTGGCTAATTATCTCAAAAGCTCTATTTTTGTAGAATAAAATAAGAAACACGACATTTTGGAAAATATCGCTATTAAAAACTATCTTTTACAGCACAACGTGCCTTGCATTACTCCTAAGGCCGCGCTTATCGATATGGACGGAGTTCTCTACGACTCGATGAAAAATCATGTCGAAGCATGGTATCGTACACTCACCCCTATGGGATTCAAATGTTCCAAAGAAGAATTTTATCTATACGAAGGACGAACAGGAGCCAGCACAATTAAATACTTGTTCGACAAACATTTCGGGAAACAGGTGTCCGACGACGAGTGTGCCGAGATTTATAAAATCAAAGAAAAACATTTCAACGCGTTGGAAAAAATCGTCCCCATGCCGGGAGCCGACCTTATGCTGCAACGAATCATCGATAACGGCATACGCCCTGTACTGGTCACAGGTTCGGGACAAGGTTCTCTCTTAGATCGGTTAGACCACGATTATCCCGGTGTATTCGAACAGCAATATAAGGTGACGGCATATGACGTAAAGATTGGGAAGCCGAGTCCCGAGCCCTATTTAATGGGACTTTCCAAAGCCGGAGTCAAAGCGAACGAAGCGATTGTCATCGAAAATGCACCCTTAGGGGTAGTCTCCGGTACGGCAGCACAAATATTTACCATAGCAGTCAACACAGGCCCCATTCCGGCACAAGCGCTTATCGAAGCCGGAGCCGATATGGTTTTCCCGTCCATGCCCGATTTCGCCAATCATGTCGACAAACTTATACACACGCTAAAAATCACCCGATAATATCATCTGTATGGAGTCGCAAAAAATCATATTCACCGCCACACCCGGCGAGACCCTTAAAAATATACTCGAAAACTTTTCTTTCGATACCCTTTTTATACTCTGCGACACACATACCCAAAAATTCGCCCTACCCGAAATATCGAAAAACATATCCACACAGGCTCAATATATTACGATCGAAGCCGACGACACCCATAAAACACTCCAAACAATCGTTCACGTATGGAACGAACTGAGCCACAAGGGAGCCAGCAGAAAATCGCTTCTTATCAACTTGGGAGGAGGTATGGTCACCGACTTGGGAGGTTTCGCCGCAGCCTGTTTCAAAAGAGGAATCCGTTTCATCAATATCCCCACAACCCTATTAGGAGCAGTAGATGCCGCCGTAGGAGGAAAAACAGGAATAAATTTCAACGGATTGAAAAATGAAATAGGAGCCTTCCGCCCGGCCGATACGGTCATCGTCTCTACACAATTCTTTCGGACACTGCCACAGAACGAATTACTGTCGGGATACGCCGAAATGTTGAAACACGGACTTATCGACAATCCGGCCACCTACCGTTCATTGCTCGATTTCGACTTGTCCATGCCCGATTGGGAAAAACTTCTGCCTCTGCTCAAAGAATCGATACAAGTCAAAGAACGTATCGTCGCCGAAGACCCCTTTGAAAAAGGAATACGCAAAGCCTTGAATTTAGGTCATACTATCGGCCACGCATTCGAGAGCCTTTCACACAAACGGGAAACTCCCATACCTCACGGATTCGCCGTGGCTTGGGGACTCATATGCGAATTACTACTCTCCCACCGTTATCTGAAATTTCCGTCCGAAACAATCTCCGAATTAGCAGCATACATCTATCGCCATTACAGAGCATTTCCCATTACCTGTAAGGACTACGAAACACTCTACGAGTTGATGACCCACGACAAAAAAAACGAAGCCGGATACATCAACTTCACATTATTGCAAACCATCGGCAAACCGGTCATCGACTGTCACGTCGATAAGGAAGAAATATTCGTAGCATTCGACCTATACCGCGACCTATTTAAATTATAACCCCTACCGACTCTCTTGCAAGCAATTAGGAAATTTCGAAGAAAAACAGGAGTAAAAAAGTTGTTCAAAATTTTGTCAGTATAGAAAATACCACTACTTTTGCACTACCAATTCAGCGGGGTGTAGCTCAGCCCGGTTTAGAGTACGCGTCTGGGGGGCGTGTGGTCGCAAGTTCGAATCTTGTCACCCCGACTGATTTATAAAAACACTGATAATTAATTATCAGTGTTTTTCTTTTTATATCCAGTCTTAAAAATATGGACCTAATAGGCAAATGGTAGGCCGGTAATCGCATTAATAGACATTCATACAGGTTTTTATTCCGAAAAAATAAACATTACCAATCGTCAAGTCATTGATTTTGCCAATATAAACGCAAAATAGAATTTCTATAAATTTACTTTGCATAATAGTACCTCATGGAGACAGAAACGGTCACAATATCATCATGAACCATATAGATAATACGATGTTCGGAATTGATGCGACGAGACCAATACCCGGTGAACTCATATCTCAGAAGTTCATCACTGTTTTTTAATTATTTATGTACATTTGCAAAAACTATTCAGAGATGGAACAAAAGAGTGAAATCGTATTATATCAACCAGAAGGAGCTGTAAGTCTGGAAGTCCGTTTAGAAAATGAGACCGTATGGCTGACACAACAACAGATATCTGAACTGTTCGGAACAGGGAGGCAAGCAATAACCAAACATCTAAAAAACATCTTTGCCAGTAATGAGTTAGACGAAAATTCAGTATGTTCCATTTTGGAACTAACTGCCGCAGATGGAAAAAACTATAAAACAAAAGTCTATAACTTAGATGCTATTCTATCGATAGGCTATCGGGTAAACTCAAAAAACGCTACACTTTTCAGACGTTGGGCAAATTCTGTTCTAAAAGAATACATGCTGAAAGGGTATTCCATCAATCAAAAACTCGACAGTTTAGAGAAAAGAATTGATAACCGACTGAGAGAACACGACTCCGAAATACAAAGGCTCAGCAACTAAGTAGATTTTTTCGTCCGCCATTCCTTACCGCCGATAGAGGGAATATTTTTTGCCGGCCAGATCTTCGACGCCTACAAATTCGTTTGCGATCTTGTCAAGTCAGCCCGAAAGAGTATCGTCCTTTTCGACAACTATATAGACGAATCTGTCTTGACTTTATTCGGGAAACGAGGAAAATCGGTGTCGGTGGTGATTTATACGGATAAGATCACTCCGCAATTGGAGCTCGACATCAAGCGATTCAACTCCCAATATTCTCCTGTAAAGGTCAAGTTATACACAAAGGCGCACGATCGGTTCCTAATCATCGACGGGGAAATCTACCATATAGGCGCTTCGCTGAAAGACTTGGGAAAGAAACTTTTCGCCTTCTCGAAAATATCGGCTATTCCACCCGAAATCATATATAAACTAATTGACTCGTAAACGTTATGCGACCTCGTACCGATAAAATAGAAATCTCCGGTAATCTGCTTACAGGGGTATTCCACATCTACATCTTCAAACAAGCTAATGCCTATATCGCCTATTGTCCTTCCATCGATTTAGCCGTCTCCGGGAACAGCATACGAAATGCGGAAGAGTCCTTACAAGAATCCGTGTCGATACATCTCGACTATCAGATAAAAAATAAAGTACTCTTGAAGGACTTGAAAAAGCACAAATGGAAAGTCCGATATCTTATTAAAAACAAGAAAAGCCGGTGATTGACCGGCTTTCTCATTTTTATACTTCGGTAGTTACGTTAAATACATTCTTGTTACCCGACCGATTTCAATCCAATCAAAGTTAGAAGTTCAATGCAACAAGGGAAATTTATCACCAACAAAAAATAATTACTAATAATTATTTCGATTATTCCCGATAATTAGTATTATAATAATAAAGCCAAACAAACATCTAATTATCAATATTTTACAGGAAATACAAATCTTATTTCCATTTATTTTTCATTACAATTTTAAATATATTATATTTTAGAATCATTTTTTATATACTTAAATAATGAATATAAAATAAAAATATCTACATTTGAAAATCTGAAATAAACACAAAGACTCAAAATATACTCGAATTATCCTTAATAATCCATTATTTACCCATATAATTTTAATCATTATGAGAAAAACATTTCTAGGAGTACTCGTTTTTATGAGTCAGTTGATTTTTGCCCAAGGAATCGAGGTAATCAGTACCAAAGCCCTTACACTCGACGGGCAAGGAGTATTTCTCCCGAAGATAAGTCCGAAGGGGGATTGCGTTCTAGTAACCAACGAAGACATGAGCGGTCTGAAAAAATTTGATCTTGCAACCGGGAAATTGACGACCATTACCAATGACCGAAGTGCTGGGTTTAACGCCCAATTTTCCGAAGACGGCTCTACCGTAATTTATAGAAAGAGCGAATATAAAGGGAAACTTCGCTACTCATCATTAAACAGTGTAAATCTACAAACCGGGAAAACAGAACAACTAGTAAAACCTACCCGAAATCTAGAAGGTGTGACTGTAAAAGGAGGTACGGTTCTCGCTGTAAATAATGGCAAACTTATTTCTAAACGGATTGCCGGTAAAAAGCTGAAAACCCTCCCAGCTATCCCAAGTATTAAGAACAGCCAGCTTTACATTACAATCGATGGAAAAACAAAGCAACTCTCTCCCAACGGAACGAATGTAGGATATTTATGGCCATCGGTTTCTCCCGATGGGGGAAAACTTCTCTATTATGTCATTGACGAAGCAAAAGCATACGTCTGCAATATAGATGGAACAAATCCTGTTTCTTTGGGGACATTGCGTGCACCGGTATGGTTAGGTAACGATTGGGTTGTAGGCATGGTAGATTATGATAACGGGGAAATCGTTACTTACTCCCAAATATTCGCTGTTACGTCACAAGGCACTCATCGCACGGCATTGACAGATCAATCAAAAATCTGCATGTACCCTTCTGCATCCGACGATGCTTCCAAAATCGTCTATACGACACAAAATGGAGAGATATTTTTAATGAATGTAGCAACCTCAAAATAATTAATCACCATGAAACTCAACAAACTTCTATCGATATGCTTAGGAATAACGTTAGCATTTTCGGTAAGTGCAAACGATCTAAGCGAGGCCAGAATATATATTAATCCGGGGCACGGCGGTTGGGGGCCTAACGACCGGCCGATGGCAACGATCAACTATGCTCAAATGGATACTCTCGGATTCTTCGAAACAAATACGAACTTGATAAAAGGAATGGCCCTAAGGGAAGAACTCGTAAAAGCCGGAGCCGGATATGTGAGAATGTCGCGCATGGTAAACGGCGTCGTAGCGGCCGATGATGAACACAAAACCGAAAACGACAAATACATCGAGACTCAGCCCGGAGAAAGTGGAACTCAACAGTTAGTTACCCTATCGGTGATTTGTCAAGATGTAGAGGCCAACAATATGGATTATTTCATTTCGATCCATAGTAATGCTGCAACTGAGGGGAGCAGTACGAATTATCCACTGATTCTCTATCGAGGAACCGACTCGGAATCGGGAAACGGATTGACAAACGCCCGCGATATGGCTCGTGCCGCATGGCCATATGTCAACAAGAATGAGGTTACCTATAAATCCTATTATACCGGCGAAAACGACAACAACAGCCGGGGCGACATATCTTTCTATGGTAGCTCGTCCTCAAACAGCATGGGATATACCGGTTATCTCGGTGTTTTGAAACACGGGTGTGACGGCTTCCTTTGTGAAGGCTGTTTCCACACCTATCAACCCGAACGCCAAAGACTTCTCAACAAAGACTACTGCAAACAAGAAGGTATGCGATATGCTCGGGCCATACGTGCATGGTTCAACGACGATAGCGAAACTACCGGCTGCATTATGGGGACTGTTAAAGATAAATATAACACTCTCGAACACGACCTCTATAAATACAAAATCAATTCGATCGATGCCTATGCTCCCTTGAACAACGTAACTGTTATTCTTCAAAACGAGAACGGTGAAGAAGTAGGCCAATATACAACCGATAAAGAATATAATGGATTATTCGTATTTACCGATTTGACTCCCGGAAACTACAATCTGGTATTCGACATCGAGGGATTCTGGAAAGAAACCGAACCAATCGAAGTCATCGTCAATGAAACGGCATTCATTAACAAAAGGCTGACCGATTTGGAACACGAAGAACCCTCTGATGAAAAAATAGAAGAGGAAGTGCTTGATTATCCACACCCCGACCAAGACGGAGATATTGCAGCAGCGGCATATTACAATCTCACCAAAGAAACAGAAATTACCGACATCGAAGCCTTGAATGGACTTACCGTACGTCGGGCAATACTGCGAGACAACAAATATTATGTATTGGCAGTAGATGAAAATAAACTTCCTAAACTCTTGGTTCTAAATCCAGCAACCGGAGAACTCATTAAAGAAATGAGTACCGAAGGGCTTGTAACCGAAGGTTATAACGGGAAAGAATTACCCTATATACTATCCGATATCGCCTTTACTATCGACGGCGTGCTTATTGGGACAAACTCGACGGTCATCGGCAAAGAAGGCAATGCGTATCAAACTGGAGACTTTTACGTATATAAATGGCAAGGAAGTGAAACGACCTCGTTAGAAGATTCAGCCCCGGTTGTCGTCGCTACATTACAAACGAATACAAGTGCCAGTCTCGCAGCCGCCGGAAACAACAACTCCAACTATATAGCCAATACCATCGCTGTAAGCGGCACGATCGACGATTTCCAACTGTATTTCGACTCCCATGCCGGAAACGCTTGGAATACGACATACGGTATCAGATATGTATGTTGGAATATTAAAAACGGAGAAGTAGCCGGATTCCAGAAAAACGACACGGACTTCGATGAAAGTCAAATCGGAGAAAAAGCCCATATCACACTCTCGCCCTTAGCAAAAAGTAGATTGATCATAGACGGTACACTCACGGCCCCAAGAGAATTTTTAATGGACGGGATGAGCGATCAGGGAATCATGCCCGCCGATTTCTCGGATAACATTCCGGTAGAGTCATACGGAGCGAATTATTTCCGTTACGCCGATAAAATTTATATGAGCGCACCCATTTGTGAAAGTCAAGGAGATGGAAATTATTCTTATAAAGTTCGTTTATATGACATTACGAATGGAATAGATCAAGCCCGAAACATCGGAGATACCGAATCTTTCATCTCCACTACGGGACTTTCTCCAATGACAAGTATAGGAATCGTCGATAATTCCGATATAGATATATACCTGTTGGCTGGGAATAAAATCGTAAAATACACGACCAAAGGCATGGAGCAATCCGAATCTCCCGCCCGTATATTTGCATACGGTTTATCCTATGACGAAACAGAAGACGGATATACTATCAACTTCAACTTAAACGAGGATGCCACATCTGTAAACTTGATATTGAATAATCCAGAAACAGGCGAAGCTGTTCAAACGATTGCATTAGGAGCGCTACCAAAGGGAGCGAATCAGACTACTATATCCAGAGCCGATCTTCCTGCTGAAAAACTGAATTGGAGTATTCAAGCCATCGCCGGAAACGTCACGAAATTTACGAAAATATCCGACGACAGTCCTCTATACCAGTACTATGCGCCATACGGTGTCGCCATTGATAAATCTCCTGAAAGCGACTACTTCGGACGTATCTATGTAACGAACACTGCCGCCGGAACAGTAAGTGCAGGAAATCCTTCACAAGCCCAAACCTCGACAGTGGGTGTGTATGTACTCGGTGCAGACATAAGCGACATTACTCAACAAGGCTCCACAGCTTATAGCGGAACCATATCTTGGAGCGGAGAAACCGGTATGGGTCCGAGAAAAGCAGCCGTAGCATCAGATGGACGAGTATTCCTATGCGACGCCAGCACGAACAACGCAGGTATTTACCTGATGAACCCCGAAACCTTTGATATTTCTTCTATATTCACAGGAGCTACAAATTCGAATGGCAGCCTAATGATAGGAGGCAAATACGTATGCGGCCAAGTAACAGCCGTAGGTATTCGAGGAGAAGGAGCTACAACTCAACTTTATGCCATAGATAAAACGGCATCGGGTTCATCTTGGAAAAAATTTATCAACGTCTATAACATCGGCGAATCGAATACATGGACAACTGTGCCCAACGAATCGAAAGCCGCCAGTAGTTACGTGGGCAACGACAACAGCAGTATCGTTCCCGTTTCTACCGGATATTGGGCCGCACAATACAGAGGAGGCGGAAGCAACTCTCCCGCAAATCCATGTATGTTCTATTACAGCGATCAATACCAAGATGCCGTATTTAATACAGCCGAGCCCAACATCATCGGTGAGTCGTCCCAAAACGGAGCTCTCGCCGTCAATGAAAAAGAACAGCTTATAGCCCTTAGCGTAAATGGCGGAGTGGCCGTGTACTCCTACAAGATGAAAGAAGGAATACCTTCTGTCACGGAAAAATTTCGAAAAGAAATTGCCGAAATGGGCGGTTATGTTAATGATTTCGAATTCGACTATGCCGGGAACTTATATGCGGTATCCAATGCCGGTGAAAGATTAGCCGTATGGGCTATGCCTACCAGTGACAACAGTTGTGTGACACCCGCAAAGAAATCATTGGTATTAAACAATATATATACAGGCATAGAAAACGCCGTAAGCATTTCACGTATATCGCCCAATCCCACGACGGGAATCATTACGATATCTGCTCAAAATACAATCGAAACGGTCGAAATATATAATATAGCCGGTTCTCTGGTAATGAGACAAGCCCACGTAGGTACGACAACTATTTCTCTCGACCTTTCCGATCTTGCTGACGGTATGTATTTTGTAAAAGTGAACGATAGTAAAGCCGTGAAAGTCATCAAAAAATAAAATGCTAAACTACCCCGACTCATCTCTTTGAATTATAGAGAGATAGTCCTACACAAAATCCCCCGCTCTTTTTCAAGGCGGGGGATTTATATATTTCTGTCAATTACGATCACTACTTTTACTACCCATTTTTATTTCTCTCGCCTCAAAAAGACAAACCTAGCAACAGGCCCCATCTTACATTTGAAACTCCCCCATAAGTTCGTATGTGTCTGGTTCATAACCAAAACGGAAAAACAAAGAGAACATACCGAGCAAACGAAAAATATCAGACCCGTAGTAGAAAGGATATCGCCCAATCCCACCAACGGAGAAACGATACCTCCAAAAGCAAAACCTGCTGCTCCGAACAATGCAGAGGCCGTTCCCGAATTGGCTCGCTCACAATCCATGGCCAAAGTCGTAGAAGCCGTAAAAGTCAATCCCATAGAAAAAAGTAACACAAACAGCACAGCCTCATATACAGCAAAATGATATTCGTTACTAAGGATTACAAACTCTACCGCAGACATCATTGTCATACCGACACTACCTAAAAACATCGCATGTTCGGGATTCTTGAATTTTACCGATAATCCGGCAGCCAACCCGATAGCCAATGCATTGATTCCGAAAAAAAGGCTGAACTCAAAAGCCGAAAAACCATAATGTTGTTGAACGATAAACGGAGAAGAAGAAATATTGGCGAACAATACTCCCATTGCAAAACCCATCTGCAATACATAATAAACATATCGACGGTTTTTCAATACTATCCCAAAGCTCGATACAAGACTTTTCAGATTCCCTCGCTTCCGATTATCCACCGATAAAGACTCCTTGAAATGCAAATTGGAGAACAGTAACAAAACTCCGAGAATCAACAGTACGATAAAAATACCCTTCCAGCCGATAGAGTCGGTTAGGAATCCTCCCAATACAGGAGATGCCACAGGTGCGATTCCATTGATAGCTCCTATAATCGCCATAGCTTTGGCCAGCTCCTTACCAGTAAATCGGTCGGTAGCGATAGATCGGGAGACTACGATTCCTCCTGCTCCTGCAATACCTTGTATTAACCGAAAAAATATAAAACCCTCTATGGTGGCAGAGAATATACAGCATACGGTCGATACAATAAACAATGACATGGCGACCAATAACGGAGGTCGTCGGCCGTACCAATCGCTCAAAGGCCCGAAAAAAAGTTGCCCCAAAGCTAAACCTATCATACTGGACGTCAGACCTAACTGAACCATCGAAGCCTGTGTCCCGAAATAATCTGCCATAGACGGCAGACTGGGTAAATACATATCGGTCACCAATGGACCGAATGCCGTCAATGAACCCAACAATATCAATAAAAATATTTTAGAATTCGTATTTCTCATAATTTTACCTCCTAAAAACAAGACAAAATTACCAAGAATGTGCAAACCTATCAACTCATGTTTTTGACTAATTAACCTTTTTTATTCAAGAAAAACTCTACTCCACAACTCATTAAAATTCAAGCTATTTTAACCCCAAAGGCATACATGTAATTTCAAATTCCCCGCACGAAAATCCTCTCTTCAAAAATGAAAACAATTTCTAATATCTTCTTAACAATAAGGACTATATCAAAAACATTTTTCACATTTAAAGCCATACTATCCTAAAAATAACTTCATCGACTACATATTAACAGAAAGATACCGTATATTTGTCCCTCAAACTTTTGGATATGAAAAAAATAATAGGACTTTTTATATTCATGGGGCTGCTTTCCGCCACCTCCGTCCGAGCACAAAATTACAATACGAAGTGCTTAGGCATATCAGCCGGATACATGTTCGATACAGAAAACGTACAAGCAGGAGTTTTCATGCATCTCCCCTTTGCAAAAAACTGGCGAGTAGTGCCGTCGGTCAACTACACATTCTCGCACCACGACCTCAACGAATGGGAAATCAACGGGAACATTCATTACCTCATTCCTTTCGCCGGTCGATTCTCGGTATATCCCTTAGCCGGTATCGCGTTTCAAAGTTGGAGGGGAAATGCGTTACAAAACGATAAAGAACTCTCCAATACCCGAAATAAATTCGGAATAAACGCCGGAGCCGGATTCGAAATGAACATCTCCCGCCACTTAAACCTACATATAGAGGGAAAATATATTTTCATAAACGACTTCAATCAGGCTAATATTTCCATTGGTCTCGGATACAAATTCTAATTCCCCATGAGTTTGTCTCCGTCTCCCTCCCGACGTTTACATGTCGTTTCTCTGCAAGTCCCTTTTCCACCGGACTATGGAGGAGTTATCGATATTTACTATAAGTTGAAAGCGTTAAAAAATATGGGCTACGAGACATGGCTACACACATTCCAATACGACCGGAGTAGAGCCAAACAGCTAAACGAAGTAGCCGCCAGAGTCTCTTACTATCCGCGTCACCGGTCTGTTATCCGCCAGCTTTCGCATATCCCTTATATAGTTTCCAGTCGCCATTGTTCAAAACTTCTCGACAATCTGCTTTCCGACAATGCCCCCATACTGTTCGAAGGTCTGCATTGCTGCGCCTTTCTGTCCGACAAACGGCTGAAAGACCGTATCAAATTAGTCCGAATGCACAACATCGAGCACGAATAC
>ERZ826220.3578-NODE-3578-length-11849-cov-2.771494_pt1 | contig 11849 bp, 9 predicted proteins | sample MGYA00519927_ERZ826220 | MGnify/ENA primary metagenome ERZ826220 (study PRJEB31778, sample SAMEA3449225) | human gut metagenome | biome: human gut; feature: human-associated habitat; material: faeces | place: United Kingdom | collected 2010/2012 ...
CGGGGGTTTCCCGGGCTCCGTGCTCTCAAAGCGGCAGCGCTTACTTAAGAAAATGGAGCGTGGGTCCTGAAGGGACCTCTTTCCATCCTGCGGCACAGGCCTTTACAGGCCGTTTCGGAAAACGGAAATTGATACCTTTCAAGCAAAATGAGATAAGAGGATACCACTTGCGGTGTGAGACAACCCGCTGTGTCCAGAAAATATTTGTGCGCAAACTACAATAGATACAAAGCACCTGCACAAAAATTTTGGAGAAAAGGCGAAAATCGTTGACAAATGCAAAACGGGCTGATATGATAAAAGTACATCAAAATGATGCAACACTATCAAATGGAGGGACCGCTCTATGCTAACTGCCAACGAATTCGCAAAACACTTCGATCTTGCCATTTTGGCCCCCAACACGCAGGAGGCGGATATTCTGGCCGGCTGCAGGACTGCTGCGGAATATCAGGTCAACACCATCAACGTCAACAGCTGCTGGGTCGAAACCGCCAAGCACGCCCTGGAGGGCAGCGGCGTGGGCTACAGCGCCGTGATCGGCTTCCCCTACGGCACCCCCATCAGCAAGGTCAAGTACCTAGAGCTGGAGGAGATGCTGAACCTGGGCTGCACCGCCTGCGACATGGTCATCAACGTTGGTGCCCTGAAAGACGGCAACCTGGCCCTGGTCCACGACGAGGTCAAGACCTTTGCCGACATGTGCCGCGAGGCCAAGGCGGACAGCAAGCTGATCTTCGAAGTGGGCTTCCTGACCGATAAGGAGATTGCCACCCTCACCAAGATCTGCTGCGAGCACGGCATCACCTATGTAAAGACTGCCACCGGCAGCCAGGCCTTCCCCGACATGCACCAGGTGCAGATCATGAAGGCCAACCTCTCCGGCGACACCAAGATCAAGGTCTCCGGCGTGCCCCGCACCTTCACCCTGGCCGCTGCCCTCTTCATGTTTGAGCACCTGGGCGTGAGCCTCATCGGCACCCGCAGCGCCGGCAAGATCGTTGACCAGTACAAGGATTACCTGAAGACCCTGTAATTCCGACATTTCAATATATCGATACATAGAGAGGACGACAAACTTGAATAGGATCCATTTTACTCTCCAGGCTCTTCTGAATGAGGAGACCAAGCTGATTCCCGGCGACGAGTCCTATGCGCTCCGGGCGCTGAATCACGAGATCTCCTTTGAGGAGTTCCGGTTCCTCAGCCAGGCCATCCGCCACATCGGCGTGACCCAGAACTTCAAGAAGGTCATCGACTACTTCGCGGTCCCTGCCGGGGAGACTCCCGCAGGCTTCCAGGTGGTCTACAGCATGGGCTCCAACCGGGAGCTGATGATCGACCTGAAGCGCAACATCAACTATGACCGGAATGGCAAGAAGCGTCCCACGCCCTTCATCTTCTCTGCCGACTCCGCCAACCCCTATGAGATCGAGCCCATCAAGAATCTCATCGGCAACCTGACCTGCAACCCCGGCATCATCTACGACCTCTTCATCAACGATCCCAAGGAGAACGTGGGCAACAAGTACAAGAACCGCGATGAGGTCATGCAGGAGATCGGCCGCATCCTGGGGCCGGGCTGCGACATCAGCGTGGAGCTCAACAACCCCTTTGCTCCCTTGGATGAGATCCTGGAGGAGGCCGCGCGATTCAAGGAGATGCTCTCCGAGTACCGCGTGGTCATCAAGGTGCCCCACACCGGCCCTGTCAACGGCAAGAATGTCCACACCCTCATCGAGGGCAACAAGAAGTTCCCCATCGCCTATGATCAGGCCAAGACCGAGGATTACCTCTATGGCCACAACCTGGCTCTGGCCCTGCAGGAGAACGGCTACCGCGTGAACTATACCTTGATGTTCGAGCCCTGGCAGACCGGCATGGCGCTCCAGGCCAAGCCCTACTTTATCAACAGCTTCATCAATAAGCGCATGATGACCAGCACCTATGTCGCCGGTATGCTCAGCGCCTATGATACCACCCGCGACCTGCAGTTCCTGAAGAACCTGCGCAGCTACTTCATCGATGTGGACTTCCTGCCCGAGAGCGCTGCCGGGGAGGACCTGGCCAAGGTGGAGAAGCTGGCCCGCGAGACCCTCACCTACCGCGACTTCAACAACTGCCGCGGCTTTGACGGCCTGGACGGCGTCCGCCACAACCTGCGGATGCTGAAAGACTGCAACCTGGACGACACCCGGCTCATCATATGCTCCATTGCCGGCTCCCGCCAGTATCCCGAGCTGGACAAGTTGTTGGTGGAGGATGAGTTCCGCGACGTTCTGGACAAGATCGTGATCACCACCGAGCCCATCTACCTTGCCCAGTATACCGCCTCCCCCCAGATCATTACCTATCAGAGAAGATTCATGAACGCGGTGAACAACACCGCCGACAAGCGCTGAGAGTGCGGGAAGGACCAGCCCATGAGCAGTTTGGAAAAGCTGACAAAGCTCAACGACATCTGTCTCTTTGTAGATGATTTCTGGGGCAGTCTCAACTACTATGTGGAAAAGTTCGGTTTCCGCGTCATCCGCCTGCAGCCGGACCCGGAGCACGCCAACTACGCGGAGTTTGACTTCAACGGCACCGGCGTGACCCTCTGGCAGCGGGACGGTGTGGTGGCCGCCATGGGCGACCACCTGGGCGAGTACGGCCACCACTTCATGCTGGCGGTGAAGGTCCCCGCCCTTGCGGACGTGGACGCCATCTATCAGGAGCTCACCGCCAACGGCGTGGAGTGCATCCAGCAGCCTACCACCTATGAGTTCGGCTCCCGGGCCGCTTACTTCCTGGATTACGAAAAGAACATCTGGGAGGTCTTCGCCTGGAAGGAAGGCAATGGTCCCGGCTTGCTGGACCAGTAAGGAAGGGAAGGACCATGGCAAGAGTTACCATCATCGTCTTAGACAGCTTTGGCGTGGGCGCACTGCCGGACGCCGCCGATTACGGCGACGCCGGCGCCAGCACCCTGGGCCACATCAAGGAGCATATGGGGCGGCTCGACATCCCGCACATGGTGGAACTGGGCCTTTACAGCATCGACGGGCTGGGCCTGGGCGCGGAAGCGCCCGCCCACCCCACGGGCTGCTACGGCAAATGTGCGGAAAAGTCCCACGCAAAAGACACCACCAATGGGCATTTCGAGATTGCCGGTCTCGTGGTGGAAAAACCCTTCCGGGTGTTCGGAGAGCATTTCCCGGACCGGATCATCCGCAAGCTGGAGTCCCGGATCGGCACCAAGGTCATCGGAAACTATCCCGCCTCCGGCACGGAGATCATCCAGGTGCTGGGCGATGAGCATGTGCGCACCGGATATCCCATCGTCTATCTTTCGGCGGACAGCCTCATGCAGATCGCCATGCACGAGGATGTGATCCCTCTGGAGCGGCAGTATGAGATCTGCCAGATCGCCCGGGAGATCATGACGGGGGACGATACGGTGAGCCGCATCATCTGCCGTCCCTATACCCGCACGGAGAACCGCCGGGACTTCTCCATCGACCCGCCGGGCGACACAGTGCTGGATCTGCTGAAGGCCAACGGGAAGGATGTCATCGCGGTGGGAAAGATCGAGGATATCTTCAACCACCGGGGCATCACAGAGACCAACCACACCAAGAATAACCACACCGGCACCCAAGCCACCATTGATTACCTGAGGAAGGACTTTGACGGCGTGAACCTGGTGGACTTCGACATGCTTTACGGCCACCGCAGAAACCCGGAGGGCTACGCCAGGGCGCTGGAGGAGTTTGACGCCCGCCTGCCGGAGATCCAGTCTCTGCTGCGGCCGGATGACATCCTGATCCTGACGGCGGACCATGGCTGCGATCCCACCTTCCACGGCACGGACCACACCCGGGAGTATACCCCCCTGCTGGTCTGCGGCCCCAAGTTGAAGCAGGGCGTGGACCTGGGCATCCGCAGCACCTTCTCCGACATTGCGGCCACCGTGGCGGACTGCTTTGGCTTGCAGTTCCCCACCGGGACCTCGTTTTTGCCTGAGATCAAAGACTGAACAAGGAAAGGAAAGGCAAACCATGCAGAGCTTTGAGTTTTACACCCCCACAAAGTTTATCCTGGGAAAGGATGCGGACCTGCTGTGCGGCCGCGAGGTCAAGCGCTATTCCGACAAGGTCCTCTTTGTCCATTACGGCGACGACTTCACCTACCGCTCCGGTCTGCATGGTCGGATCATGGGCGCTTTGAAGGAGGCCGGCCTTACGGTATTCGAGCTCTCCGGCGTCCGGCCCAACCCCAAGGCGGAGCTGGTCTACACCGGCATTGAGACCGTCCGGCAGGAGGGCATCGGCTGCATCCTGGCCGTGGGCGGCGGCAGCGTCATCGATACTGCCAAGGCCGTCGGCATTGGAGCAAAGTATGACGGCGACTTCTGGGATTTCTACACCCACAAGGCTGTGCCCCAGGAGTCCCTGCCTGTGGGCGTGGTCATGACCCTGCCCGCCACCGGCAGCGAGTCCAGCAACGGCAGCGTGCTGGATAACGGCTTCCTCTCCGCCGACACCATGGCGGACTGCCTGCGTCCGGCCTTCACCCTGATGAACCCGGACCTGACGCTGACCATCCCAAAGAAGCAGACCATCTGCGGCATCATCGATATGTTCTCCCACGTGATGGAACGCTACTTCTCCACCTCTACCGAGGTGGACCTGACCGACTATATGTGCGAGGGCGTGATGAAGTCCATCATCTCCAACTCCCACAAGCTCATGAACAACCTCCAGGATCCCGTGATCCGTGCGGAGTTCATGTGGACCTCCATCGTGGCCCACAACGGCCTTCTGGCCGTTGGCCGCAACCAGGACTGGGGCACCCACGCACTGGCAGCCCAGCTTTCCGCGCAGTACGGCACTGTGCATGGCGCAGCCCTCTCCATCCTCTTCCCCCACTGGGCGGAGTATGTGCTGGATGAGAGCAACGTCATGCGCTTCGCCCAGTTTGCCAACCGCGTCTTTGAGGTTCCCTTTGACTACTACGATCCCATGCGCACCGCCAGGGAGGGCATCCGCCAGATGCGGCTGTTCTTCGACTTCCTGGGCGGGCCCCAGACCCTGCGGGACGTGGGCGTGGAGACCGACGAGCTCCTGCGTACCCTGGCCGAGCGGGTCTGCAGCAACGGCATGAACGGCACCGTGGGCTTCTTCCGTTCCCTGAATGTGGACGATGTGGAGGCCATCTTCCGGGCATCCTTCTGAGGCCATGCGCTTTGATGTCGCGGTCAGCGGCGCGCTGATCCTCTCGGCCGCCAACGGCTATGCGCCGTTTTACGGCTCTGTGGGTGTCAAGGACAGCCGCATCGCTTGGGTCACGGAGAAGACCATTGCCCCCAGCGAGTGTGATACCTGGGTGGATGGCACGGACCGGATCCTGATGCCGGGCCTTGTGAACGCCCACTGCCACGGGGATATGACCCTGGCCCGGGGCCTGGGAGACGACCTTACCCTGCTGGAGCAGAACCAGCGTTTCGCCGATACCTCCTGGTTTTACACCCTGATCACGGATGACGACCGCTACGCGGCCCGTCAGCTCACCTATTGTGAGGCCCTTCTGGCAGGCACCACCTTCCAGATGGAAAACATGTACTGGGGTCTTGGCGCCCGGTCCTCGGACGCCATGGCGGAGATCGGCATCCGGGGCGCCCTGGCGGAGGACATCCGCCGGGATTTCTCCCAGCCGGACCTCTTCCTGCCAGACAGTGAGCTCTTGGCCCTGCAGGAGAGCTGCCGGGCGGCGGGGCAGCAGCTGATCCTGGGCGGTATCTCGGAGGAGGACTTTGAGCCCCGCCGGGTCCGGGCCGTCAGTGAAACGGCCCGGCGTCTGGGCCTTCGGACCACCTGCCATCTGGCGGAAAATACCTGGCGCTTGGAGCGGGTGCGGCGGGAATTCGGGACGGGCTCGGTGGACTTCCTCCACCGGAACGGTGCGCTGAACGACCAGCTTATCGCCTCCCACGTCATCTATCTGGACAGCCGGGAGATCCGGCAGCTGCGGGATTCCGGCACCAGCGTGGCAAACACCCCCCTCTGCGAAATGAAGATCGCCGACGGCATCGCCCCCATTCCGGAGATGGTGCGCATCGGCGTCAACGTCTGCCTCGGCACTGACGGACCCATGTGGAACAACAGCAGCGATCTCTTCCGGGAGATGAAGGGCATGTCCCTGCTGCACACCATCCACAGCGGCATCCGCAGCCTGAAGACCACCGACATCCTGGATATGGCCACCATCAACGGCGCCCGGGCTTTCGGCCTGGAGGACGAGATGGGCACTGTTCAGGAGGGGAAATCCGCGGATCTTATCCTGGTTCGGACCGACCGTCCCCATATGCAGCCCCTGCGGACGGGGCTTTGTGAAAATGTCAGCTCCAGCATCGTTTTTTGTGCGACCGGCAATGATGTATCCGATGTCTTTGTGAAAGGAAGATGCGTTGTCCGCGGCGGCACTCTGCTCACCGCAAACGTCAAGGACATCATTTGGAAGGTTCAGGAAGCAACGGAGAAAATTGCCCGCAAAATAGAAAACATTTAGGAGGATAACATGAAAAAGATTGTCGCTTCTGTTCTTGCGCTGGTCATGGCTCTAAGCCTTGCTGCTTGCGGCAACAAGAACACCCCCAACACCCAGGGCTCCGCTTCCTCTGTCGGCGGTGACACCGCTCCCCTGAAGGTTGCTCTCGTTGTCAACCAGCCGTTTGGTGACAAGGGTTCCATGGATGACCTGGCCGACGGCGCTGACCGTGCCGCCGCAGACTTCGGCGTTGATGTCTACAAGCTGGAGTCCTCTACCACCAGCTTCGAAGATGACATCCGCGCCATGTGCCAGCAGGGCTACAACCTGATCGTCACCACCTTCGGCTACATGCAGGACGCCACCATCGCCGTCTCCCAGGAATATCCCGATGTGAGCTTCTGCGCGGTCTATCAGACCATCAACACCGATTCCGCCACCTATGACAACATTTGGGACATTGAGTTCCACGGCGAGCAGGCCTTCTACATCACCGGCTACATGGCCGGTCTCTACACCAAGACCGGCACCGTTGGCGTCCAGGTCGGCGGCGAGGAGCCCAGCCCCAAGGCTGAGGCCAACGGCTTCATGAGCGGTGTTCTGGCCGCCAACCCCAACGCCAACGTTCAGTTCGCCTATGCCGGCGGTTACGGCGATCCTGCCACCGCCAAGGAGAAGGCCCTGGCTATGATTGCCAACGGCTGCGACTTCATCCAGAATGACTCCGGCGCCTCCAATGCCGGTGTTGTGGAGGCCGCCAAGGAGAACAACATCCTCACCGCCGGTGAGATCACCGACTACTGGGATACCTACGAGGGATTCCAGGGCATTATCGGCATCGGCTTCGGCAACGTCGCTTACGACGCCATCAAGGCCCTCAGCGAGGGCAGCTATCCCGGCGGCACCCACAGCATCTACGGCCTGGCCGAGGGCGGCTACTACATCGACTGGGATTCCTATGCGCGTTTTGCCGAGAAGAATCCCGACTTTGCCCCCATCATTGAGGAAGGCAAGGCTGTCGAGCAGAAGATTGAGAACGGTGAGATCACGGTGGATTACAACACCGACGAGCCCAACTGGTCCGCTATCGTTGCCAAAGGCTGAGTTTGCTCCACTGCGGCTGAGAGGATAACCCCCTAAAAACTGTGGAACCAACTCACTCTGCAAGAGGACGTGAGTTGGTTCCTCTCAAATGGGGAGCTTTCCCCGCGAAGGCATGTGCCGCCCCGGCGCAGGAAACGCACACAGGGCCCGGTCAATCGCAGGGAAGGGCCCGCCCCCGGCTTTGGGTGCGGGCCCCGGCTCCAATGATTTGTGCTTGAACAGGTGATGCTGCCACGGCGTGGCGAAACCTCCGAAAGCGGCCTGCAGCGCAGCTCCCCATGTGCTGCAGTGCCCCTTCTCTTCAAATGAATTTTATTTAGAAAGGCGGCCGTTTGTCTGCACCCCTTCCTTTGGTGCAGGCCGCACAACGGTCGGCATGGTGTTTATTATGAGCGAAGAAGCTGTCAACAAGGCATCCGCGCCCAAGGCCGACAACGAGGGCGTCTACCACCTGAGACTCAAGCAGGGGGATGTACCCGGCTATGTGATTCTTCCCGGTGCGCCGGAGCGCGCCCTGAAGATTGCCAAGAACTGGGAGAACCCCAAGGAGATCGCCTCCTACCGCGAGTACAAGACCGTTACCGGCACCTACAAGGGAATGCAGCTGGCTGCGACTTCCACCGGCATCGGCGGTCCCAGCTCTGAGATCTGCATCCATGAGCTCAACACCCTAGGCGTACACACCTGCATCCGCGTGGGCACCACCGGCTGCATCGTGCCCCAGTTCGACCTAGGCGATCTCATCATCCCCGTGGCCTGCTACCGCAAGGACGGCACCTCCGCCACCTATATCGAGCCGGAGTTCCCCTCCTTTGCCAACCCCTATGTCACCATGGCCCTGATCCAGGCCTGCGAGAACCTGGGCTTCCGTTACGGTATTGGCCTGGACTACACTGTGGGCTCCTTCTACATCGGCCAGGGCCGTCCCCTCTATGAGGATGGCAGGAAGAGCTACTGGCCCTCCTTTGCCGAGAAGATCCTGCCGGACCTCGCCACCGCAGGCGTCACCAACATTGAGATGGAGACTGCCGGCCAACTGGTGGTGGGCTATCTCCACGGTATGCGGATGGGCTGCATCCTGTCCGTGATCTCCAACCGCGTCTTGGACCGCTGGGGCGATAACGGCGGCGAGGAGAAGACCTGCCTTGCCGCGGCGGAGGCCATGCGCATCCTGAAGGAATGGGATGACAGCGGCACCGTGACGCTGAAGGCTAAAATGAAACGGTAAAGTTGGTGATCTGCCATGTCAAAAGCAGTTGAAATGCTACACATTACAAAAACCTTTCCCGGCGTCCTGGCCAATGATGATGTGTCCTTTTCCGTCGATCAGGGGCAGATCCTTGGCCTGATCGGCGAGAACGGCGCGGGAAAGTCTACCATGATGAACATGCTCTACGGCCTCTTTCCGCCGGATTCCGGCGAGATCCGTCTGTTCGGGGAGCGGGTAACGGTCCGCTCTCCCGACCAGGCCATCTCCATGGGCATCGGCATGGTGCACCAGCATTTTATGCTGATGCCGAATCTGACAGTGCTGCAGAACATCATTCTGGGGAAGGAGCCCACGAAAAAGGGCCTGCTGGACACCGCCTCCGCCCGGGCGAAGATCCAGGAGATCATGGACACTTACGGCCTGCAGGTGAACCTGGACGAGCGGATCTATCAGCTCTCCGTAGGCCAGAAGCAGCGGGTGGAGATTGTGAAGTCCCTCTACCGAGAGGCCAAGATCCTCATCATGGATGAGCCCACCGCTGTTCTGACGCCGCAGGAAACGGATACCCTGATGGCCGTCCTTCGAAAGCTGCGAGATGAGGGCAGCACCATCATCTTCATTACCCACAAGCTGCGGGAGGTCATGGCTCTGACCGACAAGGTGGTGGTGATGCGCAAGGGCGAGGTCACCGGCACCCTTATGACCAGGGACGCCAACATGGAGATGCTCTCCAACCTGATGGTGGGCCGTGAGGTCAACCTGGACATCCCCCGGGGTGAATACCACCCCGGAGAGGAGGTCCTGAGCGTGGAGGACCTGCGGGTCCGAAACAAGAAGGGCATTACTGCTTTGGATGGTGTCAGCTTCCAGGTGCGCCGGGGGGAGATCGTCGGCATCGCCGGTGTGGAAGGCAACGGCCAGACAGAGCTCATTGAGTGCGTGGCCGGTATGCTGCGCCCGGACTCCGGACGGGTGCTGCTGGACGGACAGGACGTGACCCGCATGCCCGTCCGCAAACGCCGGGAAGCCGGCATGTCCCACATCCCGGAGGACAGACTGAAGGTGGGCACCGCCAAGACCTGCACCATTCGGGATAACCTCATCACCAACCGCTATTACCGCAAGCCCTACTCCAAGCACGGCGTCATGGACAACAAGGCGCTCATGCGGCTCTCCGACCAGATGTGCCGGGACTACCAGATCAAGACGCCGGACGCGACCTACCTTCTCAGCACCCTTTCCGGCGGCAACATGCAGAAGGTGGTCTTTGCCCGGGAAATGGAGGCCGATCCCACGCTGCTGGTGGCCGCTCAGCCCACCCGCGGCATTGACATCGGGGCCATTGAGAGCATCTGGACCCGGATCATTCAGGCCCGGGATGAAGGCAAGGCCGTTCTGCTGGTCAGCGCGGAGCTGGACGAGGTATTGTCCCTGGCGGACCGGGTCCTGGTGATGTACGAGGGCCAGATCATGGCCGAGCTGCCCCGGGAAGAAGCCACCGAGACCAAGGTCGGCGTCTATATGACGGGTGCGAAGCGGAAGGAGGAAAACCATGCATAAGGACAGCAGACTGCTGCCGAAAGGCAGGGCGGTCGGTCTGGGCGTTCTCAAGCGCGTCCTGCTCATCGTGCTGGCCCTGGCCGTGGCCAGCATCTTCCTGGCCGTTTCCGGCTACGATCCGCTGGCAATCCTCAAGGGCCTGGCCCAAAGCATGACTCAGGACCTGGCGGGTACCATCCGCTGGTCCACGGCAATGATCCTGGCAGGTCTTGCCGTATGCGTCTGCTATAAGGCAAACATCGCCAACCTGGGCGTCGATGGCCAGATATTCCTGGGCGCTTCCGCCGCCTCCGCTGTGGCGCTGAACGTGCAGGCTGGCGCCAGCCACACACTCAGCCTTTTAGAAATCTTCCTGGCCGCTGCGCTGGCAGGGATGCTCTTTGCCCTGATCCCGGCGCTGCTGAAGGTTTACCTTAATGTCAATGAGGTGGTCTCCACCCTGCTGCTGAACTTTATCGGCGAGGATTTTGTCAACTACTTGGTCAACGGCCCCATGAAGGACCCCTCCGCCACCACCAATCTCAGTGCCTCCGCCAAGTTTGCAGAGGAAGCCTGGCTGCCTCATCTGCAGGCCTTTGAGCCCTCCTCCGCCAACGTGGGCGCGTACATCGCCATTGTGCTGGTGATCGCGGTGACCTTCCTTTTTTACCGCACCACCCTGGGCCATGACATCAAGCTGGTGGGCGCAAACAGTGAATTTGCCCGGTATGCCGGCATCAACCCCAAGCTCACCACCATCAAGTGCATGTGCATGAGCGGTGCCATCGCCGGTATCATCGGTGCACTTTGCTACAACAGATTCAAATCAACTAAGCTTCCTGACTGGCTGTCATTCTTCAGTGGTAAGCGTTGTGTAGCAATCGTTGCAGGTGTTGTTTCTATTATTGTATCTGCAGTTCTGCTCTTTGTATGGCCGGTACTCTTTGCAGGACTGGTTGCACTTGGAAAAGGAATCGAAGGAATGGGAGCTCTTGGAGCTGGTATCTATGCATTCTTTAACAGATTACTTATCCCGTTCGGTCTGCACCACGCACTGAACAATGTATTCTGGTTTGATACAATCGGACTTGGAGACCTGTCACACTTCTGGAATGGAGAAACATCTGCAGACGTTTCCTGGAGTCTTGGAATGTACATGTCAGGATTCTTCCCATGTATGATGTTTGGTATCCCTGGTGCAGCTCTTGCTATGGTAAAATGTGCAAAACCGGCGAAAAAGAAAGTTGCAATCGGACTTGTAGCTTCTGCAGCTATTTGTGCATTCATCTGTGGTGTAACTGAACCGTTCGAATTCGGATTCATGTTCCTTGCACCTGTACTTTATGTAATTTACGCAGCACTTTACGGTATCTTCACAATGATCACAGTTGCACTTGGATTCCGTGCAGGATTCTCGTTCTCAGCAGGTGCGATGGACTTATTCTTCTCTGCTTCTCTTCCGGCAGCA
>ERZ826220.3584-NODE-3584-length-11831-cov-2.329314_pt1 | contig 11831 bp, 12 predicted proteins | sample MGYA00519927_ERZ826220 | MGnify/ENA primary metagenome ERZ826220 (study PRJEB31778, sample SAMEA3449225) | human gut metagenome | biome: human gut; feature: human-associated habitat; material: faeces | place: United Kingdom | collected 2010/2012 ...
GAAACATGAAACAGCGTCAATTACAGAGAATTCTCTTCAGATAACATAAAAAAAGCAGGTAAAAACACCTGCTTTTTTATTACCGTGTCCAAACCGTTCCGTCCGAAAAGGCCACACGGGTAATTTTAATATTTTTAATTCTATCTGCTTCGCTGTATCCATACAGACTCCAATGCCACGATTGTGTATCCAGCGTACCAAAAGACATCTGCTGCGCATACCCGTCAAATTGGCTGCTTCCAAACCCGTAATATTTTACCGGCTCATTAAATGTATTGTAACAGTTAAACTCCAACTCAATGGCCGAAATTTCTTTATAACTGATATTGCGCAGTACAATGTTTGCCTGTTTTATTCCATAGCTGTCGGTAACATAACTGGAAATTGCTGCAACCGGCTGTTTCACGGTTGCCCGCCAGGTATCCATAACAACATATACCGTGTTGACAATGTCTTCAAAAAACACGTTTTCATAGTCCCAAAATTTGTCTAGTGCGTCGTTGCAAATATCTATGGCGCCGTTATAATCCGTTACGGAAAGAGCATATTGTATCTGCGGAATTATTTCATTATACAGGGCCTCGTCATGAGTGGTAAACCAGCCGACATTAACATAATCCGGCACCTGCCAGGTTGGCACGGCAATTGTTCTGTCGAAGGGTGCATACATGGTGCTCATAGGCTCTAAATACCAGCCCACGTTCTGATACAGTTCAATTTCATCGCCTGAAACCAAAAGCTGCCTGCCGTCTGCTGAATACATTAAAACCGGCGGTGCAGTGAACCACCCCACCGTTTTTTGTGCTTCAACCTCGCTTTCCGGCACATAAAGCTCCCTGCCGTCGGCAGAATACATTGTCACCGAAGATGCAAACACAACTTGTGTCTGCAATACAAAACAAATCGCTAAAAGTAAGTATAACAGTCTTTTTTTCATTTAAAAATACCCCCACTTAGTTTTTAAAAATGCTCCATATTGCTTTCCTGCACAGTGCTTTCTTCCCCAGCTTTGGGAACCAGCCCATCGTCAAAGTGAATCATCACATTTTGCGCTGTAAGCGTTTTTTGTAACATTTTGATATCTGTTCCATAAACAGGTTTCTTTTCGTCAATTGCCAAAGCACAGGCCACGCCTGCTGCCTGGCCGGAAATGATTGCTGGAGGAATTACGCGCAGAACATCCCACGCATAGCCCTCTCCCGCCGCGCTTCTGCCGGCTGTAATAATGTTTCCGAACCCGTCGCGCACCAGCGTTCCAAGCGGAATTTCATATAAAAAGTCCCGCCGGTCGAAGTCGCAAATTGCGCCTACTGAGTCGTCAAAGTGCCTGTAGGTGTCCGCTTCCTTCAGGGTATAGTTCCCGTCGATGTGCCGCGTGGTTCGAAACTGCGGCATGGTGGGAATTCGAAGCACGTCCCGTGCCGCTTTATCCTTATCATTTTTCAGCTTATTCAACGCTTCAATGTGATTTTCCACCACATAGTTCGTCACGTCTTTTGAATTTGTTCCCAGCCAATAGGGCTTTCCCTCCGGGTGGCCGCCGCCATAAAGGTTTGCATTTCCGCCGCTTACCCAGTGCTGCAAATTACCTAAATCGCCGCTTTCCGCTGCCTTTTTGCACATATCAGTGTCTGCGCCGTGCATCATAAACGTGTGAAAGTTCCGTCCCTGCACCGTTGGCACGCCTGCCTGAACCATTAAATCTCCGTCGCCGGTGGCATCTACAAACATGCTCGCCGTGTAATATTCAAAACCGGACTTGTTCACAACCACAACGCCTTTCACTTGGCTGCCTTCCATCGCCACGTCTGACACCACAGAATCATATAAAATGGATACACCCTCACTCTTAATAAACTCAGTCAGCGCCAAAATAAAAATCGGTGCGGAATACCGCGTTAAATATCTGGGGCCGTCTTTTGTGGGGGTACCATTTTTCCAGCAGTCGGGAATGGTATCATATCCGTATTTTACAGAAAGCTGTAACAACTCCTCCGCCATGCCCTTAATAATCTGCACGCCCCGGCCGTTGCATAGGGGAACAAACAGGTTAATCAGCCCGATGGTTGCTAACCCACCCAAACAAATGGTTTTTTCAATTAACAGTACCTTTTTGCCCATGCGGCTTGCGGACACTGCCGCCGCTACACCGGAAACGCCGCCTCCTGCTACGATAATGTCATAGCTTCCTTTCACCGGAACACTTTTTTTCACTTCAATGCAATCCAAACAATCACCCCTCTGTTTTTGATAGTTTTATTTTACCATGCCCCCAAAAAAATGTCAATTGCCCACTGTGATATTTTACCAAATTCTGATTTAAAATTTTCCCAAAACTTGTCCACTTGACACAATCCTTAAGTTGTGGTATAATAAAAAAATAAATTCATAACTTTTGACACAAGGGAATGTGATAGGCTAAATAACGGCAAAGTAGGTGTTTTTAAGTGATTAACAAAAACGATTTGGAACGGGTTCGTACGCTGATTGAAAACAATATAGGTTCACACATTAAAATTACGGTGAAAAAAGGCCGCAAGCGGGTGGTTGTGCGCTACGGCACTATTAATGCCGTATACCCGTTCACGTTTAATGTCACCTTAGAAAGCATATCGGATTTTGCCGACGCCAGCAGAAACGTTTCGTTAAACTATTCCGACGTGTTAACCGACGCAGTTTCCCTTTCGCTGACAGAGTCTGGCGAGGAAATTGGATAACTATTTTATAAAAAAATTAAAACCGGCTAATTAGCCGGTTTTCTTTTTACTCAAATTTGCGTTTTTTTGCTCTTTTTTATTCATTCATCTTGTTTTTCACAAAAAATATGTTGACTATTGACTTTGTAAATGCTAATATGTAATTTACCGAAAGGTAATTCTAAATTATTTTAAGTTATGGAGTGATTTGAACATGAAAATTGCATTTTCAACCGTCGGATGTCCCGAGTGGTCTTGGAATGACATCTACATTATGGCAAAGGATTTAGGGTATAACGGCATTGAGCTTCGCGGCCTTGAAAATGAAATGAATCTATTAAAAGCGCGTCCCTTTACAGATGCGCAGCTAACAAAAACTTTAAATAACTTAGAAAAGCTAAACCTTTCCATCTCCTGTCTGGCCTCCTCCTGCTACCTCGGCGGAACAGACGACGAAAACGAAGCACTAAAAGAAGGATTTGACTATATCGATTTAGCGTCGAAATTGGACTGTAAATATGTCAGAATTTTGGGCGATTTAAACCCGGATCCCAGAGGCGAAATTGACGACGAGCGTGTAATCCGTCTGCTGCGCTGCTTAATTCCGGCGGCAGAGGAAAAGAACATTTGCCTGCTGGTGGAAACCTCCGGCGTGTATGCAGACACCGCGCGCCTGAAAAAAATTATCGAAACGGTTGATAATTCCCACGTGCAGGTTTTGTGGGATATTCACCACCCGTTCCGGTTTTTCCATGAAACGCCGGAGCAAACCATTGCAAACATTGGGAAATATACCAAATATGTGCACATTAAGGACTCGGTGATGAACGAGGACGGCACAGTGCAATATAAAATTCTGGGCGACGGCGACGTGCCGGTTGTTGAAATTTTAGACCAGTTAAAAATCTCCGGTTACGACGACTATGTGTCGTTAGAGTGGGTAAAACGCTGGAACAAAAACTTAGAAGACGCGGCCGTGGTGTTCCCTGCATTTGCTACTTTTATGTCAGACTACATGGTGGGAGAGCCCCACAAGCTTTATGACAACAAGGCCAAAACCGGCAAATTCCCCTGGCCGAAAGAGCATTTAATTGACTGCACGTTCCCCGACGTGTTAGACCGGATTTGCGATGAGTTTCCCGAACAATTTGCATTCCGTTACACAGAGCTGGACTACACCAGAACCTATCCCCAGTTCCGGGAAGACGTCTATACCTTTGCCCGCGCCCTCATTTCCATGGGCGTGAAAAAAGGCGACCATGTTGCCATTTGGGCAACAAATGTTCCCGCATGGTATATTACGTTTTGGGCTACGTCTACCATCGGCGCGGTTTTGGTAACAGTGAACACCGCATATAAGGTGCATGAGGCGGAATATTTGCTCCGCCAGTCAGATACCCACACGCTGGTTATGATTGATAAATGCAAAGACTCCGACTATGTTGAAATTATAAAAACCTTGTGTCCCGAGCTGGAAACGAGCCAGCCGGGCGAGTTAAAATCGAAAAAACTGCCATGCTTGAAAAACATCATTACGGTTGACAGCAAGCAGCCGGGCTGTTATTCCTGGGATGAAGCCATTGCAATGGCGCAGAAAACACCAATTGAAGAAGTTCACCGCCGGCGCGCACAGATTGACAAACATGATGTTTGCAACATGCAATATACCTCTGGCACAACTGGGTTCCCCAAGGGTGTCATGCTTACCCACTACAACGTGGTAAACAATGGCAAGGCAATTGGCGACTGCATGGATTTATCCACCGCAGACAGAATGATGATACAGGTGCCCATGTTCCATTGCTTCGGCATGGTGCTGGCTATGACGGCCTCTATGACCCACGGCACTACCATGTCGCCTATGCCCATGTTCTCGCCCCGGCGCTCGCTTGCCTGCATAAACAAGGAAAAAATTACGGCATTCCACGGCGTTCCCACCATGTTCATTGCCATGCTGGGGCACGAAGACTTTGAGAAAACCGACTTTTCTTACATGAGAACAGGCATTATGGCAGGAAGCCCCTGCCCGGTTAAAGTTATGGAGGATGTTGTAAATAAAATGCACATGCCGGAAATTTGTATTACCTACGGGCAGACAGAGGCGTCGCCGGGATGCACTATGAGCTGGACAGACGACTCGCTGGAGACCCGTGTAAACACCGTTGGCCGGGCGATGTATGGCGTGGAATGTAAAATTGTAGACCCTGAAACCTATGAAGATCTGCCTGACGACGTTGACGGCGAATTTGTGGCCCGGGGCTATAATATCATGAAGGGATATTACAAAATGCCCGAAGCCACCGATGCGGCAATTGACGAAAACGGCTGGCTTCACACCGGCGACCTGGCAAGAAGACTGCCGGACGGAAACTATAAAATTACCGGCCGTATCAAAGACATGATTATTCGCGGCGGCGAAAACATTTATCCGAAAGAAATTGAAGACTTTATTTATACACACCCGAAAGTACAGGACGTTCAGGTAATCGGCGTTCCCAGCGAGCAGTATGGCGAGGAAATTATGGCCTGTGTCATTTTAAAGCCGGGTGAAGCGTCCACCGAAGACGAAATGAAGCAATATGTATTAGATCACATGGCGAAACACAAGGTTCCAAGCTATGTTGCTTTTGTTGACGAGTTTCCTATGAACGCCGCCGGTAAAATTTTAAAATATAAAATGCGCGACTGGGCTGTGGAAAAATTAAATTTACAAAAAGCAAATTCCATAGAAACCGCATAAAATACAAACACCGCTTTCCGTTTGAAACGGAAAGCGGTGTTTGTGATTTACTTTTTCTTCTCTTTTTCCTCGCCTTGTTCAATAAACAACTGATATGGCTCAATCTCTAAAATTTCGCAGAGATGGAACAGCATGTCTAAAGACGGTGCTTTGTTAACATTTTTCGCTTCGAGATGACTAATATGCGTTCTTGAAACATTCGCTTTCATAGAAAGTCCAACCTGTGTAAGATGCTTTCTCTTTCGAAAAAAAGCAATGTTCCTGCCGATGATTTTGTAATATTCTTCTCTGTCTTTCATGACATCACCTCTTTACATAAAATGCTAACACAAAATTTGCAAAATAAAGCTTGCCTTTAGCTTGCAACTATGATATACTATATGTAAAGAACATCTTTTTTATTCTTTGACAGACAAAAGTAGCTAAAAATAGGTGTTTCTGTCCGTCAAAGGCGGACAACTGTATAATCCCCCCGACGTGCCGCGGCTTTTTCCCCCATAACCGGGCTGCGGTACGTCACCCCTTAATTAAAGGGCCGCTAATAATCCCTTAGCGGCCCTTTTCTTCTTTTACTGCACCTTATTAATTTCGTTTAAATTCTCCAGCATATTTTCAATAAACACACCATATCCCCGTTTTGGGTCGTTCACAAACACGTGGGTTACGGCGCCGATAATTTTTCCGTCCTGCAAGATTGGGCTTCCGCTCATTCCCTGGACGATGCCCCCCGTTTTATCAATCAGCCGTTTGTCGGTAACGTTTACCACCATGTTTTTATCGTCCACCGCGTGTTTCATAATTTTCACAATTTCCACTTCAAATTTTTCTACCTTGTTGTCTTCCACGTTTGCATAAATTTCCGCTTTCCCGGTGTGAACCTGAGCTTTCGATGCCACAGGAACCGGTTCCTGCGACACACCCACGTCATATCCGCTTTCTATAACGCCGTAAATGCCCTGCGTCGTATTTTTCATGATCACGCCCCGGTCTGCACCGCTCTGATCAAACAGGCCGCACAGTTCCCCCGGTTCACCCCGCTGTCCCTTTTTCACGTCAACAATTTTCGTATCCGAAATGCTGCCCTGCTCCACCGGCATCAGTGCGCCTGTGTCTACATCTGTTATTGGGTGTCCCAATGCACCATATAAATTGGTCTTTTTATCTACGAACGTTAATGTTCCAATTCCCGCTGTAGAGTCGCGCACCCAAATGCCAAGCTTATAGCCGTCCTCTGTTTTCACCGGCGTCAAGGTTTTTTCCATCTGTTCTCCGCTGCGTTCCACCGAGAGCGTCAGAGGCTTGCCTTCCGACTCCGACACAATTTTTCCAAACTGCTCAACTGTGTGCAGCTCTGCACCGTTTACCCGCATAATCATGTCGGCGTTTTTAATATCCGCATCTTTCAACGCGTCTATGGTTTGCCCGCCTTCTCCTGTCAGCTTTTCTGTCCCCACACACATCAGCCCCCGGGTAAACAGCTTAATTCCAATGGTTTTTCCGCCGGGAACTATTTCGGTGGCCGGCAAAACATCAACTTCCACATTTTTAACCGGAATTAAGCCAAACAGTTTAACCGCGGCGTCATATTCGCCGTTTGCTTCCATTGTGCCTGAGGCAGCTATATGAACAGTGTACGGTGAACCCTCCCGCACATCAATATTTTCGCCGTAGAATATTTTAATTTTGTCGGGAAAATAGACGTCACATTCGACGAACATTGCTGTTGCCGTAATGATTAAAAAAATGAAAAACGTCTGAACCCGCTTTTTCGTATGTGCCCGCAATTCATCACTCCCTTTTGGTCTGCATGTTTATTATTGACCGCAGGAGCATATAAATACTAATTATTATTTACATGATTTCCAAATTCATCCAACGATTTAAACCGGTATCCTGCTGTTTTTAAGTCTTTTATCACTTTGTCTAATATATTGGCATTATTTTCTGAAACAGCATGGAGCAACAAAATTGCCCCGTCGTGCACGCCGTCCATTATCTGGGAATATGCATAATCCGTTCCCTTTTGATTTTTTACGTCCCAGTCTTTATACGCAAAACTCCAGAATACGCTGGTGTAGCCCAAATCCTGAGTCAGACTCAGCGTCCGTTCGGAATATTCCCCCATGGGCGGGCGGAAAAATTTCATTTCCTGTCCCGTTAGTTCTGTAAAGCTGTTGGCCAGCCCAACAATTTCGTTTTTCAGCTTTTCCGCACTTTTTACGTCCGGCATGCTGGGATGGTTAATCGTATGGTTGCCAACAATGTGCCCCTCGTCCACCATGCGCTTTATCAATTCCGGCTGATTTTTAATATATGGACCGGTGACAAAAAATGCGGCAGGAACCTCGTTTTCCTTTAACACGTCTAAAATTTTCGGCGTGTAACCGTTTTCATAGCCCTCGTCGAACGTGAGATATAACGCATGAGGCTCGCTGTCTTTGTAAACCGCACCATATTTGTTTAAAATTTCAACTGTTTTTGCAGGGATTTCCGGCGGTGCATTTTTATTTTTTTTCAGTCCCCAGCCGTTTTTTTCATTGGGCAGTTCGCTGTATTTGCCCGGATTCAGCTCTGCCGGCACATTCACCGCAACAGGCGTTATATCTTCTGTTATCTCGTTTTTAAAAACGCTTTTCGATGTGCAGCCGCTCAATAACAAAACCATTGACATTAAAATTAGTATTAGCTTTTTATTCATCATTCATGCTCCAAAGGTTTTTTTATATTTATATGCTTCTGCTAAAAAATAATTCTTAAATTTAAACGTAACTTAACTAATGTGTAACAATTATCATGTATAATAAACATAAAGAATGGAAAATCTACAATTTGTGACGTTTGCAGCAAGGAGTGTGGGAAATGGCCGTTAGAAGAAGAAAAAAATATTCGTTTAAACCAAACAAGCACACTGTTCTGGTTTTGGTTTTGCTTGTTATTATAGTCTGGGTTATCGCAGGCCTTAGCTCCTGCATGAACCGGCACGACAAGTCGCTCCGCGGGGCCGATTATACATATGAGCGGTCCTGCTGCCCGAATATCAAGTGCGGCGCTGTGTGCGGCCCGACGGCACCCCATCGGCCGACTATTTTGAAATTTACCCGCCCCAGGCCGGTGACAAGGTAGTTTACCTCACCTTTGACGATGGCCCTTCCGCCAAAGTAACGCCGCAAATATTAGATATTTTAAAACAATATAATGTAAAAGCAACGTTTTTCATTATTGCAAAAAATGCGGAGCAGTATCCAGGCACAGTGAAACGTGCGGCCGACGAGGGACACACCATTGCCAGCCACACCTATTCCCACGATTACAGCTATGTGTATGGAAGCTTAGAAAATTTTAGAGAAGAAGTGAACAAAGCAAAAGACGTTTTAACAAACATTGTGGGAGAAGACGCTTTTACCAATATTTTTCGTTTCCCAGGGGGGGCGTTCCGGGAGCAGCGGGCAGAATTTAAAAATGTTTTAATTGAGGAAAATGTTCCGTTTGTAAACTGGAACTGTTTAACGGGCGACGCAGAAACCAGGAGTCCGGTTCCTGCTAATTTAATTGAAAAAGCGAAAAAAACAGCAAAATCCTCCGGGTCGGATTCGCTTACCATTTTAATGCACGACGCTGGAGCAAAGCAGGCTACGGCTGACGCGCTTCCCGGTCTGATTGAATATTTTCAGGGCGAAGGCTATCGGTTTGAAGCTTTAAAGCGATATTAAATAATAAAATATGCCCGGGGGCAGGTTTGCCCCGGGCATATTTTTTATTGCATGCTGTTAAACTTCTGTTTCGCTTTGTCAATTTTCTGCTGCTCTGCTTTTTCCTGGGGATACCAGCCTTTATCAGACATTTTTGTATAAATTTCGTTCTGCATTGCCAAGCATTCGTCCAGCGACATTTTAAATGCGCTGTGCACTGCGGGCGTAGACGATTCTATGGTGCCATGCATCAGTAAATCGCACGCGCCCTTTGTTGCGGTTAAAATGTTATCCATAATGACTCTGTCTTCCATGTAAATGCCTCCTTAAATTAGTTTGATGATAATAAATTATAAATTTTCCCGAATGTTTCCTGGTGTTTTGAGGATAATCCCTGAACAAAACTTTTCAGCTCCGGGTCCTGAATTTGGCCTGCAAAATCTGAGCAGGCAGTTTTCATTTGTTTTTCGTGCCCCAACACATCTTCAACATAAAGCAATTCTTTTGGTGACATAACATTTTACCTCCTGATTTAAAATTTTCTTTGCTTTCATATTTTTTCCGTCTCCCCTTTTTTTATTCAAAATTTTGTGATATAATGAATGAACAGAAAAAAACAGGAGCTGACAATTTATGAAACTTGGACTGGTTTTGGAGGGCGGCGCCAGCAGAACCTATTTTTCCGTAGGTGCGATGGATGCATTGATGGAAGAAAATATTTTTGCAGACTATGTCATTGGTGCATCTGCCGGAATAGCCAACGGGGTGTCGTATGTTTCGCGCCAAAAAGAGCGCAGCCTGGAAATCGGAATGAAATATTTTCCCGACAAACGGTATATGGGACCGCGCCATTTGCTAAACCGCAGCAACAAAAGCTACTATAACATTCAATTTGTGTTTGACGATATGCCCAACGTCCATCTCCCTTTCGACTATGATACATATCAAAAATACAGCAAAAACGTCTACGCCGCGGTAACAAACCTGAACACAGGAAAAACGGAATATTTAAACATTCCCGGCGATGATAAATCTTGGGCGGTTTTAATTGCCACCTGCGCGCTGCCGATTTTGTTTCAGCCTGTAAAAATTGGAAACAATCTCTATATGGACGGCGGAATTACCGACTCTGTTCCCATTGAAAAGGCTCTTTCAGACGGCTGCACCAAGAATTTGGTAATTCTGACGCGGGAAAAAAACTATATAAAAAAAGAAGAGCCTGCGCTGAAGCTTGCAGCTTTTAAATACCGCAAATATCCGCTTTTCACACAGGCCTTAAAGACAAGAACAGAAAATTACAACCAGTCCCACCGCCGTTTGCTGGAGCTGGAAAAGGAGGGCAAAGCCTTCATCATTGCCCCACAAAACACCGCAGGCTGGCACAGAACGGAATCTGATCCCAGAAAGCTTAAAGAAATGTATGACGATGGATTTCGGTTTGTAAAAGAAAATTTGAATCAGATTAAAGCGTATGCCACTTGATTTTTTTCATCCGTTATAGTATAATCGGTAATGATACCCAGTATAAAAAGCAAACGCATAAGGAGAGGGACATGGTTCAATCTACAAAAAAATTTTTAGAACTTCTCAGACGGAAAAAACTGAAGGTTACCTTAACTGAAAATTATGCCGGAAAGGCCGATGCCATCACCTTGGGATTCAACGGAAAGCACTTGCAGCCGATTAACATTGCCATTTTTATGTATACAAACGGATTTGAAGCAAGTGTTCAATGTGGAATTGAAAAAATTCAAGAGGGGAAAACCGTCGAATGCCTTAAAGTTTTGAACGAATTAAACCGCAGATATAAATGGGCAAGGTTTTCTCTCGACCCCACACGGGTTGTTATTTGTGAAATTGACGTGCCTGCAACCAGTGAAACGGTTCCCGAAATAACATTTCAAATGCTTGCCTCCATGATTCGCACGGCAGACGAGGCATATGTGAGCGTTCAACCGTTTGAAGATGCATCCAACACTGTGACAGACGGAATTTAAATAATAAAAAGCCGCACAAAAATTTGTGCGGCTTTTTATTATTTCCAAATCTCTTTACACCTGTCAGCAAATTCTGTAACCGGCATTTTGTAAATTTCACATTTTCCAATTTCTTTTAACAAAATTACGCTGATGCTGCTACCAGTTGCCTTTTTGTCTAAAGCCGCGCCCATAAGCTGTTGTTCCTCTATGTCAATTGCGGTGGGCAGGCCATTTTTCTTAATAAGTTTTAAAACTCTTTCTGCGGTTCCCAGTGCAGTACGGCCCATTTTTTCACCAAGGCGCGATGCAACAATCATTCCAAAGGCCACCGCTTGACCATGGGTGTAGCCCGTGTAATGATAAGCCTTTTCCACAATGTGCCCTGCGGTGTGGCCGAAATTTAAAATCATTCTTAAGCCAGTGTCATGTTCGTCTTTTTCCACCACCTGCCGTTTAATGTCGCAGCAGGTGAACACAATATCTGCAATGTTTTCCAACAGCGCATCTTTGCCTTCTGCTTCTTCAAGCCGTGAAAACAGCGCTTTGTCCCAAATCGCACCATATTTTATGACTTCGGCCAAACCGCTTGCAAATTCCTTGCCCGGCAGCGTTTTTAACGTTTCCGTGTCAATGATAACCTGTTTCGGCTGATAGAATGTGCCTACCAAATTTTTGCCCTGAGGCACGTCGATGGCGGTTTTTCCTCCTACGGAGCTGTCTACCTGAG
>ERZ826220.3585-NODE-3585-length-11822-cov-2.368998_pt1 | contig 11822 bp, 8 predicted proteins | sample MGYA00519927_ERZ826220 | MGnify/ENA primary metagenome ERZ826220 (study PRJEB31778, sample SAMEA3449225) | human gut metagenome | biome: human gut; feature: human-associated habitat; material: faeces | place: United Kingdom | collected 2010/2012 ...
ACTTTTTATGTCAGTCGTTCTAAGATGTGTGCCGCATTCCAGGAATCAACCCAATGTAGTATTGCTTCTTATCTTCGTTCCTACCGCATCGCTCAAGCATGCGATTTATTAGGGAATACAAATTTAAGCATGGCAGAAATAGGATGCTTGGTAGGCTACCCTCGTGCCTCTAGTTTTAGTGAAGCTTTCTTACGCGAGGTAGGAACCACCCCTCGCGCATGGCGACGCGCCTTGAAGTAGGTATGTACCAAATACAAAACAAGATGAAATAAGCAAAACAAATCAAACGATGAATTAATCGGTTACCTAGTTTTGCTTTGCTTTTTCTTGACTCACTTATGAATTTATCCTATAAGTTAGCCTTGGTAAACATAATCGATAAACTGAGCTTTGCTAGAGCATCTCAGCCTCTTTAGACAGAGTGCTTTTGAAGCGCAGTTTATCCCTCTTTTGAAGGAGACGCATATGAACAACGTTGCAATCGTTTATTGGAGCGGCACGGGAAATACGGAAGCCATGGCAGATCTTATCGCCCAGGGCGCTGAAGCAGCAGGCGCCACAGCAGAAATCATCCACTGCTCTTCGTTTACCGCAGATCAATTGGACAACTTTGACGCAATCGCCTTTGGTTGCCCTGCTATGGGAGACGAAGAACTTGAAGACTTGGAATTTCTTCCTTTGTACGATGAAATAGAGCCTTTGCTAGGAGATATGCCTACTGCCCTATTTGGATCCTATGACTGGAATAACGGAGAATGGATGGAATACTGGATGCAACGCGCCGAAGAAGCAGGGGTTCATGTCATTGGAAATGCTATCGCTAAAGATTATCCTTTCGACGAAGATGCAGCCAAGTGCGAAAAGTTAGGCGAATTGCTCGCAAGCGCTTAACTTCAAAAAACGCGCAATTTTGGTAAACGCGCAACTTCGACAAACGCGTAACTTCGATGCTTTTAAAGTATCCCCCGCTCGTAACCGCCTGCAGGCAGTTCTTGTTTCGGGCGTTTTGAATCCTCGGGCGATTTGAATCCCTAGGCGTTTTGAATCCTCGAGAGATTTGAGAGCCCAAACATTTTGAATCACCAGGAGATTTGAGGACCAAGACATTTTGAATCCCTAGGCGATTTGAAGATCCAGACAATTTGAGGACCCAAACAAAATAAAAATTCCGGGATTGACGGCTATCAATCCCGGAATCGTTCAAAAACCCTTTGCATCTGCCAAGCCTTGGCTTATTAAAAATTGTCTACTGAGCCTTGCTCTGTTCTTTTGCTTCCTCTTTTTCAATCTCGCCAGATTCAATCTTGTTTTCAAGATCAGCCTTTGCAACCGAATCATCGCCAGCAGAACGAGCAAGAATGTTTGCGTAAATTGCGCCGGAAATATTGTGCCACACGCTAAATACGGCGCCTGGAACCGCTGCAAGCGGCATAGTAGCAAAATGAACAGTTGCCAAAGAAGTTGCCAAACCAGAATTCTGCATGCCAACCTCAATAGAAAGAGTACGACGCTGAGCTTTGCTTAATCCCAACAAGCGACCAGCCAAATAACCCAAAGCGTAACCACAAACATTGTGCAGCATTACTACCACAATAATAAGCAGACCAACACTCATTAAGCTCTGAGCATTTGCTGCTACTACTGCCATAATGATCAATGAAATACCGATTACGGAAATCAGAGGAAGCACACGAGAAAATTCTTTTGCGAACTTCTCGAAAAGCTTATTGATAATAAAGCCCGCTGCAATAGGAACAAGAACAACCTGAACAATCGAAATAAACATATCCCATACAGCAACATCAACCGTTTGACCTGCAATAAGCAGTACCAAAAGAGGTGTCACGACAGGAGCCATAATGGTAGTGCATGCGGTCATGCCTACCGAAAGAGCTACGTCGCCTTTTGCTAAATAGGTCATAACATTCGAGCTTGTACCACCGGGGCAGCAGCCCACCAAAATAACACCTACTGCAAGCTCAGGAGGAAGCTGGAAGATAGTGACCAAAATAAAAGCAAGGCCCGGCATGATGATGAACTGGGCAAAAATACCCGTAATGACAGCCTTTGGCTTGGTGAAAACCACTTTGAAGTCGCCAAGGGTCAAAGTCATACCCATACCAAACATGACGATACCAAGAAGAATATTTACATAACTTGTCTTAATCACCGAAGAAACAGGACCAGGAAAGACCAGGGCAATAATTGCTACTAAGAGGGCAATAATTGCCATGTACTTTCCAGCATAATCGCTGATTTTTTCTAATACCTTCATGAATCATCCTTTCAAAACTCGGGGACAGTTTCTTCCAAGGACCCTTTGGCGCTATGCCCCGCACTGCATAGAGCACAATCACACTAAACGCAATCACATGAAGCGCAAAATGCCACAAGTGTTTTGGAATTGTCCAAAGGTATTCCTAACTTTTTTACTATTCAAGTTTTTACTTTGTCTTTTTTGGCACCGTCGTATTTTTGGCGGTTTTTGGCAAAATCATAGAGAGAAGCAAACAATTTGTTACAGTAAGCAGCACTTGTAAAAAGAAGTTAGCAAACCTTGTTACGCTTTATCGGAAAGAGCGGCTCTTCTGGCGCGCATTGCATCTGCTGCCACCCATGCAGACATCAGAGCGCCTGAAGGGAAAGAGTAGCTTTTCTAGCGCTCATTGCATCTGCTGCTCATGCGTAATTAGTTTTAGATAACGGAGCATAAATGGTGTCTTCTTCGTTTTTTTCTCGTTTCAAAGCACTCGTAATAAAACAAAAACGCGTAGTTATTATATGTATTTGCATTATTTTATTCGTGGAGCTTCTTGATGATGTTCTTGAAGGCGATCTAATGACTCTTGATCGTCTAGCACGCGCCTTTTTCGTAGAAAACTTACGAAGCGACTGGCTTACGCCCTTTATGGAGAGCGCCTCGGCACTTGCCACGCCCCTTTCGCTTCTTGTGCTTCTTCTCGTTATTGTCGCCTTCGCTCCCGGCAAGCGTCCCGGTATGTTTTGCGCTTTAAATCTCGTACTCGTGGTGCTTCTTAATGTCGTCTTAAAAGAATTAGTTCAACGCCCAAGACCAGAAGATATAAACCTTGTTGTTGAAACGGGATTTAGTTTCCCTTCGGGACATTCCATGGTTGCAATGGCCTTTTTCGGCCTATTAGTATGGCTTGTCTGGCACTACGAAAAAGATCGAACTATGCGCCTCGCTTGCTGTGGAGGATTCTCGCTCATTATTCTGCTCATCGGTATAAGCCGTATTTATCTAGGAGTACACTACGCTTCTGATGTTCTCGCAGGATTTTGCGTCTCTCTTGCTTGGCTTGCTTTGTACACCAGCATTGCTGCGCCCCTCTTTCTTCAGGATTCAAAAGAATCAAAAGAAGCTAAGCACCTATCCCCTACTGAAAAACGAGACAGCTAAAAACGAACCAAAAGCAACAGAAACTGATCGACGCCATCTTCAATTATCGACGCTCACGATTTTCCTGCTTTTATTACAGACATTCTCGTTTGTGCCGCTGGCCTCTTCGGCTACTGACGCCCTTGCCCGTTAAGATCGTCATCGATTGATGCAACAATTTCGGTGTAATCACCAGACTCTACACGATTTTGAACCACGCGTTGATTATCCGCTTGGTCGGTGCGAGCGGTATTTCCCCGCACTCCATCATAAGCCCTGCGCACTCTTCGGATGCGTGCTTCTTCACGAGCCTTTCGCTCTTGGCGTTCCTGACGAGCACGCAATCGCGCTTCGCTTGGCACTCGCTCTTCACCTGAAATACGCTCTTCACTTTGCATGCGACTTTCAGAAGGAATTCGCCTCTCATTGACTGAATGAGAACCATGCCTTGCGGAAAACTCATCCGAACGAGGTACTTGAGGCACTCCCCTTACATGGGAAGCTCTCGAAGCTTCCGTTCCCTGGTTGCGCATCTCCCTCGTGCGACGAACCCGAGTACCGGCAACGCTTTCTTCATAAGCGCGCGCTGCCGCCTCTTCACCTGCCAAAGTTTCCTCAACCCGCTCGGGATGACGATGAAGTTCCCAACGGATGCTGGCGTACTCCCACACTAGCAGCACGAGCAAAATGGTCATTACGATCAGGTACCCAATTACCGCACCAGGCAAGCCCGTAAAATCGATAAGCAAAATAGGAACAAAAAGCGAGAAGCCAAACGTTATCACGTAGAGTTTCATAACTGACTTCTGGCGACGAAGAACGGTAATTACCTGATAAATAAAGTCGATAATGGCAGTGACGCCACCTGCCGCAATCATAATGTAGCTCAGCCCACGGAATTGTTCGAAATCCACTCCGTACATAAAGCTCATAACAGGAATACCGATGGTTGCCATCACGAAAATGACCGCCAAGGTAATCACAATAACCACCGCAACAATCGCCAAGATAACCAAGTCGAATCGACGACGTTTTTCGGCATCTGCCCACATCTGAGCCATACGAACAAGAAGTGGCTTATAGATAGATCCCACCGTCAACAAGATCGCTTGCGCAGGGAAATACAGTGCGTTGAAATACAGCTGATTATCGTAAGAAAGAACACCCTCCATGACGAACTTAGGCATGTTATCAATTAGGGCATACATAAACAAGGCAATAAATACGGGGAAGCACTGCTTAAACAGCGCCGCAATACTGGCCAAGCTTCTGCCTCGAGAACGGGGTGTTTCCAAATGAGCAAGGGGGAACGTAAGCACCACAAAAGTCAATGCCGCTGCTACCGCCATAGCGATGCTTGCTACCACTAGATTTCGTGTAATAAGCAGCGCCAACGAGAACACGACGAAAACAACTACAGAACGAAATGCCTGGGAAATGCCTGCAAGATACAGCTTATCCATCTGCTGCAGACGGCCCTCATACACATCGGCTAAGCCGTCAATCATCTTGTAGGTACAAACCGCCATGCAGATGCTGAACATATTTGGATCATAACCACGCAAAGAGCAGTACCCATAAGCTACCAGCATCATAATGATGCAGGTAATCCAGCGATTGATTTGATAATCAAAAAATGAGTGCTTTTCTCCGATATCGGACACCTGATAAGTGCGGACACCGTAATTTCCCACAATCATCAGTAAGGTGCCGATGATGAAAGCCATAGAAAACATGCCCGCTTGCTCGGTGCCACTGAGCTGGGTAACTACAATGGTCAAAAAAGGAAATACCATTCCCCATGCGCCCGTACCGATAGTGTTGCAGATATAATCCCTTGAGGTTCTATGGGAAGCAAATTCTTCCTCTTGGTCAAAAGAACCTTCCGTTACGACACCTAATAAACGATTACACCAACGATTTACTACCCGCTTTATTACATTTTGCTTGCGGGGAGCTCTTCGCTGTCTTCTTCTATTGCCAAACTGATCTGCCTGAGTACGCGCCGACCCTCCATAAGATTCTTCGCGTGCCTCCGATCGGGAAGCACCAGGAATGGAGGAAGTAATTTTGTGCGTCACCTGGCGCGCTTTGTCTATAAAAGAAACCTGCGGCTTTGATTGTTTTTGATGTTTTCCTTGCATACGAGCTGAATTCGTATCCTCTCTGAGTACGCCTTTTGAAGCGTTTTCAGTTCACGTTCGTGCTCTCTGCGAGCCATTGCTACTCTTGCGGTTACTCTTTCGAGCTTGTATTCAGATTATAGTAGCTAACTTGTACGTACCCTGCCTGTTCGTAGAGCATACAAGAAACAAGCATCGAGATTCCAGGGAAGAACCATAAAAAACTGCCGCAAGAAATTACTCTTGCGGCAGTTGTGCCTAAACAGAAGAACTACGACAAGGATTAATAAATGCCAAACATAAAGCCCAGTTCGTCATTCCATGCGTCCTCGTCAACAGACCAGGTGCCATCAGCGTTCTTAACGAAATCGATTGCGGTATAGTAGCTCGTCATGTCAGTGGTTTCATCCATGGCTTGCTTGTAATATTCGCCCAATCGCTGCGCTGCTTCATCGGCTGTCATCGATTCAGCTTCTCCTGAATTAACAAAATCATTTGCCAAATCGTAGAAGTTGTTCATAAATAAGAAGGAGTCACGCATTTCGAGATCGGCGTACATAGTTGCCGTACCCTCTTCTTCGTCTACATAAACTCCGTCATAGGAGTAATTGAAGTCGGTAAGCATCCAGCGCGCTAAATCTTCCGAATTGGTGCCCAGGTCTTCGTGGGTTACGCCCATGCTCTCTTCAAACCCTTGATCAAGCTCAGTAGCGAGATAGGTAACAATTTCTCCGTCTTGATTTTTAAGCTGCTCAAGTTTTGCAATGCCCAAATCGTAGCATGCCTGCTCGTCGGCAGTAAGGTCGCTTGTCGACTCGGTAGAAGTGCTGCCCGAATAAGATGATTGCGTTGTTCCGCTTAAGGAGCCACCAATAAGAGATATCGACAAAACCATGGCGATAATAAACGACACTATGGCGCACACGATACCTACAATGCCACAGATCAAACCGCCTGTTGTCTTGCCGTTTTTACCAGTTTGTTTTACGGCACGACGCGAGAGAACAATAGCCACTACCGCCAAAATCACAGCAATAAGAGGACTAAACCACGCGACAGGGATCGATATAATACCGCAAACCAAAGCCGCTGTGCCCTTAGGCTTCATCCCTACACCTGCACCAGGAATTGATGTTGGTTGAGGTGGTACGTATCCAGCGCCAGGTTGCTGCGGTTGAGGTCCCGCCTGTGGTTGAGGCGCAGCACCAGGCTGCATTGGCTGCGTTGGTTGTGCTGGCTGAGGCGCAGCACCAGGTTGCATTGGCTGCGTTGGAGTTTGACCAGGTTGTGGCGGAGCAGCAGGCTGCGGTTGTGAAGTACCTGAGTATGGCTGAGTAGGCTGCTCGGGTTGCGCTGGCTGTGCAGGCTGTGCTGGCTGCGCTGCGGGTTGCGCTGCTGGCTGTGCCGATTGTGCGGGCTGCGCTGGTTGAGGCTGCTCCGATTGAGCGGGCTGCGGCGTTGCTGGTGTTGCAGGGGCCTCAGATGTCGGAGGCTGTACAGGCTCACCAGAAGGCGGCGCCGGCTGATCAGGTTGATCAGATTGGGCAGGTTGTTCGGCTGGCTGCTGAGGCTGCGGGATATTCTTATCTTTTTCGTCCATGGCTTCCCCTTCCAATAGGAGAAATCTTCTTACCACAAAGAAGACCCACCCTTTTAGCTTTATCAAAGGCTGCTAAGCAACCTTTTAATAACGAATTACCCTTCTTATATTCACAATTATCACACAAAGGCATCACAAACATGTCAAAAAAACCTTAATTCTTGTATCCAAATACGATCATTACCCAAACCCTAAGCTCGAAGCTAATCAGACTTTTTTCAATTAATCAGCCGTTTTGTGGTTGATCCTCTTCTTTTTTAAATTTGAGAAACTTTCTCAAATTCGTTGACTCTCTCTCGGTATTCCATAAAATGAGAATCGTTTTCATTTTTGCACCTAAACCTTGCGAAGGAGCAGCAGGATGTCGTCTCCGCGACAATATAAAACTAAACAAAAAGAATTGATTCTCGATTGCATTCGCCTACATCAAGGCTCTTTTATCACTATCAAAGACGTAACCGAAGCCCTCAGAGCCCGACATGAGAAAGTGGGCACCGCGACGATTTACCGCAACCTTGATCGCCTCGAAGAAGAAGGCATTATTACACGCTGCGTCATCGAAGGCATCGATGGAGTTTGCTATCGCTATCTGCAAAATTCGCCTGAGAATGTCTATTTCTTTCTAAAATGCGAACAATGCGGCGATCTTTCTCCTATTGACTGCGGAGAGCTTCAACATCTCTATGAGCACGTCATTGAACATCACCATGTGCGCATTAATCCAGCCAAAACCGTACTGTATGGCTTATGCGAAAAATGCCTCAAAGATGCGGAGGCTTAATAAATGGAACTTCTCCCCCACCTTCTCGAACACGCTTTTGAAGACACCATCTATTTGGTTCCTTTTTTGCTCGCTACCTATATTCTGCTTGAGCTTCTCGAACATAAAGCAGGCGATAAAGCAGCAGTTCTGGTACGAAAAGCTGGCATAGCTGGTCCTTTTGTGGGATCTCTTTTGGGCGCTGTTCCCCAATGCGGATTCTCCGCTGCAGGCTCTGCACTCTATGCTAGTCGCGCAATTACGCTTGGCACCCTTTTTGCAGTATTTTTATCTACTTCAGACGAAATGCTTCCTCTATTTATCGCCGAGCAGGTTGATCCCCTTATTATGCTTTCGATAATTGGAACAAAAATTGCTATTGGCATGATCATGGGATTTGCTATTGATGGAGCTTTGCGCTTACGCGTTCGATCTGAAGTAAAGCATGAAGAGAAACGTTTACGTGACCTTGGTCATGGCGTTTGTTGCACCCACACGGAAAATCGCGAGAACGAACACGAGCATGAACACGGACGTAAGTGCGATCGCGAACATGAATCCGACCACGAGCACGATCATGGGTATGGGCTCAACCATGAGTATGGCCACAAGAGCGAACACGAGAATAAGCATGAGCATGGGCTCGACCACGACCATGGACATGAGCGCAAAGCCGGAGTTGCCTGCTCCCATGAGCATTCCATCTCCCGCGCCAATTCACACAATAATCCCGTTGCTTGCACCTGTCCCCATGGTCATCATCTCACCGGGACAGAGCTCGAACAGCCCTTTTCCCATCATCACTGCCACAATCCCAGCTGCAGCGTTTCCGAAGAATCAAGCAGCTGGAAAGATATCCTGATAAGCGCCCTTAAGCATACACTTCAGGTGACCATCATTGTGTATCTCATCTCATTTGCACTCGTAGCAGTAATGGAGCTTGCGGGCGAGGATGTCATTACAAATTATTTAGTAACGAATCCTGGAATTGCCATTTTTGGATCTGCGCTAGTAGGTTTAATTCCTAATTGCGGAGCAAGCGTAGTCATCACTCAGCTTTATCTTGATGGCATGCTGGGAACGGGAGCAATGATTTCAGGATTACTCGTATCTGCTGGAGTAGGCATTCTTGTTCTCTTCAGTGAAAATCATCGCCTTCGACAAAACATTTTTATTCTTGTCGGGCTCCTTATTATAGGGGTAGCTTGGGGAAGTTTATTTGAGCTGCTAGGCATTACCTTTATGTAGGACCATGGGGTTTTAGTCCTCTTGCGATATACAACTCTTTAGCATTAAACCCCACCAGCGTAAGGCCTCTCTAGAATTAGATCTCTCTAGCGTCTAAAGTTGCTGATTTTTAGCAGGTTGGTGCAGAAATCGTCTCAGCAATCGCCAGGCCCGCCGCTACAGCAATCGCCAGCTTCGTCATCAAAGCAGTCACTATATCTGCCACATTTTTAGCTTGTATGCACTTTTGTGTTTGCAAATTGCAAGTTTTGTCACATTTTGGTCTTGTGTGTATAAAAATAGTTTATAAACAATTCTCAAATTCACGAATCTCTAAATATCGCTTCGAGCTCCATGAATTTATACAACATTTTCTATATTAGTGTTTATTTTTTAAATAAGATACTTCACATTTGTGGAATATTATTCCAAAAACGATCAAACACAAACATACATACGAGCCTAAAATGTGTCAAAATTCAGACTCACAAAACCAAATTTAGGCCTATAGGTCAAAATCCAGACTTATAAACCAGAGTCCAAGCTCATGTGTCAAAATCCAGGCTTAAAGGTCAATATTTAGGCTCATAAGTCAAATCAAAGCTTGCATCAAAATCCAAGCTTATAGACCAAAAATCAGGCTTATGGGTGAAATCCACACCTATAAGCCAAAATCCAAACTTATGGGTCAATCCACACCTATACCAGACCTCTAAGCCAAATCAAAACTTGTAGGTCAAAATCTAAGCTGCTCCCAAAAACGCTCCCCAAAACATTCATCAAACCGCTCCCTAAACCGACCGCTTAAGGCGTAGTTTTAAGAAACAATATCCATCTGCTTAGCGGATGATTCATTCTTTCGGACACTTCGCGCCCTAAGCAGGCTGAAACTATTAACAAAATAAGGGCGGCAGAGCACAATAGGCTCATGTCACCCTCTACTCAATTACCAGCAAATAAAGAATTTTAAATGGCGTGTTTCTATTCAATTCCCAACCATTCAAGCCAACGAGGAAATTCCTTTTGCGCTTGATTGTACCCATCAAAATAACTCGAACGTAGCTTTTTAATATCAGTAGTGTTATTTTCAACCGCCATTTTATCGGCATAAACAATATAAGCCTTGCCTTCTGCTGCAAGCTGCTCAAGCTTTTCCAGCTCAGCGTTGTAGCGCTCATTGCGCGTCAGCAGCGCTTCGCGTACATAGGGATATTTATGGTAGCTATTTGCAATCATGCGAGCAGAACGACCAATGTCAGGGGCAGGTTTTCTGAAACCCTTTGGACGTGTCAAAATGGCAAAAATCCGAGAGCAACCTGAATCCAGCGCGAGCTGCAAAGGAATTCCTGCGCCCTGTCCCAATCCGCCATCGTAATATACATGACCATCAATATGGACTGCGGGCATAACAAAAGGCAAGGTACTACTTGCGCGAACGCGAACCATAAGATCTTTCAACGTCGCCATATCTTCCTTGTGCCAAACGACCGTTTCTCCCGTATCGCGATCAAAGCCCTGAATTGCACAAGGAGTAGGATTATTCCAGAATGCGTCAAAGTTAAAAGGAAGTACCCCTCCTGGCAAGCCGGTCTCTTCGTAAATCCATTCAGCAGAAAACATTCCCTTACCTTGTAAAAAAGTTGAAAGCCCGCCAAATTCGGGCTCCATTACTAAATCAACAAAGCTCTCTCGTGTTCGCTGAATATCCCCTGAAAGGAAATTGACCGTATTACTTGCGCCAGCAGAAATACCACAAACGTAATCAAAAGTTATACCCTGCTCCATTAAGAGAGATGCCATTGCGGAGGTATAGCTTGCGCGCATACCTCCGCCTTCAAACATCAATACGGTATCTGAAACATGCCGATTCATTTTTTTCATGTCAGCGTCCTTTTTGAATTATTGCTCCATGTAAAACGCAGTGTTTTTGCTTAATTTTATCCATCTTACCGCGTATTAAAAGGGCATGCTATCTATCTTCGCTGACCCAAAATTGCCAAGCCCTAATTACAACTATTGAAGGTTTTCACGAGTTCGCATAAGCGCTTCCCCTCGCCTTTCGCTTCTTACCAGAAGAATTGTCATAATTACCGCACAGACAATAAGAGCAGAACCACCTAAGATTCCTGTTGCCATAGGACCGATAAAGCTGTTTCCGCCTGTATACGAAAAGAGCATCCCCGCTGAAACCATCGCATTAAATCCACCATGCGCCAACGCCGCCGGAATACAGCTACCTGAACGTAGTGTCACATAACTTAAAAAGGTTCCCATTACGATGCACAGTACGCACATGGCAAGGACACCTGTTACGGGATATCCCCAATATCCAATCCCGTAATTGTGCCCCAGGATTGTTACTGGCGCATGCCAAAGCCCCCAAATCACTCCGCAGATTAGCAAAGTAGGTACAATCTTGAAGCGTTGTATCATCTTAGGAAGCAGGTACCCACGCCAGCCCCATTCTTCACCAAATCCAGTAATAAGATTCAACAGAGGTCCCACCAAAATCCCAAACCCAAGCTGTACTGCAATTAACGCATGTATTTGCTCGGCGCTTACGTCAGTCATTCCCGCAGAAGCAAAAGAGGTAGTAATCATCAGCGCATCGTCTAGGGTAAAGTCATTCGGATTTAATATGAAATAAACCGCCGCACCAGCCAGAACAAGAAATGAAGGACCAAACCAACCTAAAAGCCAAAACTTCCAAGT
>ERZ826220.3590-NODE-3590-length-11814-cov-2.669615_pt1 | contig 11814 bp, 7 predicted proteins | sample MGYA00519927_ERZ826220 | MGnify/ENA primary metagenome ERZ826220 (study PRJEB31778, sample SAMEA3449225) | human gut metagenome | biome: human gut; feature: human-associated habitat; material: faeces | place: United Kingdom | collected 2010/2012 ...
GCGATGGTATGGGCCCTTACTCTTTTCGTTTTACTTATCCCGATTTTGTGCGTGAACTTTAAATTTTTTCGCATTGGGTTCCGGGCGTTGATACATGCTTCTCCTAATATGGATTCCCTTATTGCGCTTGGCTCAGGGGCTTCGACTCTCTATGGCCTGTATGCGCTTTTCCAGATGGCGTTTTATGCGGGCCATGGAAATCTGGAGCAGGTTCACGGGTATGCCATGAATTTGTATTGTGAGTCTGCTGCCATGATATTGACTCTGATTACCCTAGGGAAGTATTTCGAAGCGCGAGCTAAAGGGAAAACGACCGATTCGCTTTCCCAGTTGATGGATCTTTCGCCTAAACAGGCCCTACGGTTGGAAAACGGAGTAGAAACCTTAGTTGACGTAAGGCAAGTGCGCGTAGGTGATGTACTGGTAGTAAAGGCAGGAGAGGCAATTCCTGTTGATGGAGTAGTGCTGGAAGGACAGGGATCGGTTGACGAATCGGTCATTACGGGCGAATCGCTTCCGGTGACTAAACGTACTGGATCTTCAGTGACGGGCGCTACGCTAAACACGAGCGGCTGGTTTACTATGCGTGCCGAACACGTAGGATCTGATACGGTTTTGGCGGGTATTGTTCGATTAATAGATGAGGCAACCAGCTCCAAGGCTCCAATTGAAAAACTTGCGGACATAATTAGCGGCGTATTTGTGCCAGTGGTCATCGGCATTGCTCTAGTGACGTTTATCGTTTGGATGGCGCTGGGTGCTGAATTTCCTACCGCGCTCTCTTATGCCATTTCCGTACTGGTTATCTCGTGCCCTTGCGCACTTGGACTTGCAACGCCAACTGCTCTTATGGTCGGCACGGGACGAGGGGCAGTAAATGGCATTCTGATAAAAAATGCTGAAGCCCTCGAAACGGCGCAAGGGGTGAAAACGGTTGTATTAGATAAAACAGGGACCATCACTCAGGGAACACCGCAGGTAACTGAATTGGGAATTATAGGAGGTTCGGGGATCGCAGGAGACTCAGGAGTCTCAAGAGACTCAGGGGTCGCGGGAAGTTCAGAGATCTCAGGAAGCTCGGGAGCCGTAGGAGACTCAGGGATTGCAGGAAGCTCAGGAATCGCAGGGGACGTTTCAAAGCGTATTGAGCTCAGCTTGCAGGAAGGCCCCCTAAGTTTTGGTTCGGTTTTTGCTGTCCAGTCTGCCGAGATACAGGAAAAAATAATCCATCTTTTACAGGTGATAGGCGCTCTTGAGAGACATTCCGAGCATCCCTTAGCAAAAGCTCTTATGAGCCTTGTGGAGCAAAGTAACGTCGCGATCGGTGAGGTAAAAAACTTTACCCAAAGCGCAGGTGAGGGGGTAGCAGGCGAAGTAGAGGGCCATTGGTGTCTTGCGGGGAACGCCCGCATGATGGAGTCGCACCATATTACGATCGATGCTGCTTGGACAGAAGAAGTAGCAAGTGAAGGGAAAATAGTTCTCTATATTGCGCAAGACGATGTGCTTTTAGGCTATGTAGCTATAGCTGATGTGGTTAAGCCTACGAGTGCTTCTGCAATAAAACACCTCCGTGAAATGGGCATAAAAACGGTAATGCTTACTGGTGATGCGTTACTTACCGCAGAAGCAATCCATAAGCAAGTTGGTACCGATGAAGTGATAGCGGGAGTGCTTCCGGCAGACAAAGAAAAAATAGTGCGAAATCTTTCCCAAAAAGGAAAGGTTGCAATGGTGGGCGATGGTATCAACGACGCGCCTGCGCTCGCACGTGCCGATGTGGGGATTGCTATCGGCGCCGGAACAGATATAGCGCTTTCGAGTGCCGATGTTGTGCTTATGCATAGTGACCTACTTGATGTGCCTGCTGCGCTGGATCTATCTCGTGCGACCTTGCGCAATATCAAGCAGAACCTTTTCTGGGCTCTTTTCTACAATGCGCTTTGTATTCCAATTGCGGCGGGTGCTCTTGCCTTTATTGGCTTTAGTTTGAACCCTATGATTGCGGCAGCAGCAATGAGTTTTAGCTCGGTGTGCGTGGTTACCAATGCGCTGCGTTTGCGCCGATGGAAGCCGAAGACCAAGGTGGAAGTGGGTATGTCTGGCACAGATGGGCCTGATTCGGGTGCGTCTAATTCGAGTGTTTCCGACTTAGGCGCGTCTGATTCAGGTATGTCCGATTCAGATGGATCCGATTTAGGCAGTTTAAATATGTCTGATTTAGGCGTTTCTGGCTCGGCTTCTGAAGCCAATGAAAATACTGTTCCAAACGCCAGTCGTGAGACATCAAGAAAAAATGACGATGCAAAAGAAGTTCTAGGAAAGGAAGAAGCAATGGAAAAGGTATTACACGTTGAAGGAATGATGTGTGAAAAATGCGTAGCGCATGTTAAGAAAGGGCTGGAGCGCGTAGCAGGAGTTGAAGAAGCTCTTGTAGATTTAGAAGCAAAGAAGGCAACAGTGAAGCTTAGTACGGAAGTGTCAGATGAAACGCTTATCGATGCAGTGGTTGAGGAAGGATACGAAGCCAAGATGGCTTAAATACCACTTTTGGTTCGAATATCGAATTCGAACCTCTATGACATAAATACTCTGCTGCTCTACTGCGCTGAATCTTTATGATGTAGGTATAAATTTGAGCTTGAATCAAATACTGAAACGAATACAAGAAAAGGGCTGTTGAATCACCGTTTTATGGATGTTCAACAGCCCTTTATTATTTCGCTTTGCTGGCTCTTTACAGAGGAAAGTTTTGATGAGGAGGGTGCTCTAAAGAAGAGAACGCTCCAAGAAGGTACGTAAAAAGCAGCCTGCCTGAACTTTTCCTTTGCGAATGTTATTACGCTTTAGCTGCTTTTGCCTTCTCCATAATCTCATGAGGAGAATCGAAATCGTCAAAACGTGCGCTGCCAGGAGCTTCCATACGATCAAGCGGCAAAATTACCAATCCGATGTTGTCCACATAAGCGTAGATTTCCATACCGCGCTTGCAGCGGAAGGTGCATTCGACGCAAGGATTTTTGTCGCAGTAAGCGAAGGCGTCTTCGTCGGCTAGGGCAAATACAATGGGAGGCCACTTTTTTGGTGATACATATTTAGTCATAACTCCCGTAAATGTTTTCAACGCAAACCAACGAGGCTTGCAGGTTGAGTCTACGGAACGCCAATCAATTTTTACACAGTTGTTGTTTAGACCACCCATGATTTGGTAGTTAAGCTTAAAGCGGTCTTCAACTTCTGCAGCGGTAATAGGCTGGAGTTGCTCCATTGGCTTACCGCAACAGGTAAGTTGATATTCAACATGTGCATAGGAAGGCTCAAAAATGAGCGATCGTTCTCCGTCGTTGATAAGTTGATTGTCAACCGCGCCATCAATACCTTGAACTACTGCGCCACATTCAGTGCAATGAAAGTAAGGAATGTGAGCAGAGGTTACGCGTGGTTTCCAGGTTGCATGGGTGCGAGTAGGGCTATATTCTGCCATCAAAATACCTCTTCCCTCGGCAGTAAGTAGAGTTTTGACCTAGACAATACGGGCTTGGGTCTAAAACTCTTGCTCGGATATTTTTTATGCGTGTCACATTGTAATGCGCAATCGCCTTAAATGCACAGGGTGTATTTAAGGGATAGATGAGGACTTCACAAGTTGAACGTTAATTTCATAGGGCTAATTTCATGGGCGGTAATTTCGACAAGGACAAATTTCAGCAAGAACCTGCATCGCCAAAAGCATATTTCAATAAGACCATACTTCAATAAGAGCATATTTCAACAAGAACAAATCGATTCTTGTTGATTGATTCGCAGTAGTCCAATGCTTGGGGCTTGTTCTTGACAGACAGCACCAGTAAAAACTACGATTCGTAGTATTGAACCAAGAATTCCGAAATGGAAGGGGAATGCGCATGAGCGTATATCAGGAGGCATACTGCCTGCCCGAATTCAAGTATGAGTATGAGCGCTTGAAGGTTGACGTTCGTGGTCCAATCCACGTTGTTTCTTTCGATGACGCTGCAAACCTCAATGCGATGTCTTATCAGCAGATGGCTGACTTCAATGATTATTTGAAGAAGGTTCGCATGGACCCAGAATGCCGCGTAATTGTTCTTACCGGTGAAGGTAAGTCTTTCTGCGCCGGCTTTAACCTGAACGAGCTCAACTATGAGCCTCCTGAGGATATGGGTCGTGCTCAGCGTGACCACTGCATTATGCAGACTATCTGCTCTGATCAGGCAGTTAATATGCGCAACGCAATGCAGCCTATTATTGGTGCTTTAAAGGGTCATGCAATTGGTGGCGGCCTTTCTTTGGCTTGCGCTTGCGATCTTCGTGTTTGCGGTGAATCCTTCAAGATGCAGGCTGGTTATCTCAACATCGGCTTGACCGGTACCGACATGTCTGGCTCTTATTATCTTCCTCGCATTGTTGGTTATGCTCGCGCTGCTGAAGCTCTTATGACTGCTCGTCGTATTGGCGCTGAAGAGCTGCTTGAGTGGGGCTTTGCTAACAAGGTTGTAGCTGATGAAGATGTAGTAGAAGAAGCAGTAAAGATGGCTGAAGCTATGGTTAAGAATTCAGCTCCTCTCGGTCTTCGTCTTACCAAGGAATCTTTGCAGTGCTCTCTTGATAACTCTTTCGAGGCTCAGATCAAGATGGAAAACCGCAATCAGGTTCTGGCTTCTCAGACCGAAGATGCTCGTCGCGGTGTTCGCAAGATGAATCCTAAACTGCGCGAAGAAGTAAAGGCTCACCCAGAGAACTTTGCTTTCACAAACATGTAAAATCGCTACGAAATAACTCGGCGTAGTGAAATTTCAAGGCGTCGCTCCTTAAAAGGGGCGGCGCTTTTTAATATGAGCAGGACATTGTCAAGAGGCAATAGTCGGCCTAACCCTCTCAATCAGAGGATCAGATTTTAGGGCTATAGGAAAAATGTGTTGCTATAACTTCTATATAAGTCCAGGTAAGCCCCCAGAAATGGAGGCTTTCTATTAATGGCTTCAGCTTTTTTTGATAGCTTCAGCCTAGCGAAGAAGCGAAGGGTTCGAAACGATAACCATCCGCTTTGCGGATGAATAACAATCTGTGTTGCATTACCACCCTCTGCGGATGGGCAATAATTAAACGGATGAATCAAGCAATACATTTGCAGCCAATTATTAAGTATTTACCTCGAAATATACGAAACTCCTATTGCTTCTCTTAAACAAACTATCCTTCTATTGGAAAAAACAAACAACCGCTTTGATAATCAGGTTCAGGGGAAAAGGGGAACAAGGAAACCAAACAAGGAGGAGTTTTTCGTGGATACCGTAAGATTTGCAGTATTGGGATTGAACCACGGTTCAAAAATTGCCCGTTTCGCAAAGGAGAACCCCGAGGTCGAATTAGCGGCTGTCGCTGGCTTTGGGGATTCGGATTTCCAAATTGCTAACGAGCTTGGTGTGCCACTATTTAGTGATTACACCTTGTTGTTCAAACAAATTCCGCTCGATGCAGTGTATATAGCTCTTCCCAATACACTTCATGTGGAAGCAGTGGAAAACGCTATTGAGGCAGGTATTAAAAATATTCTGCTGGAAAAGCCTATTGCCAATACTGTTGAAGAGGGAAAGCATGTAATCGAGGTGTGCAAAAAGGCGGGCGTGAACCTTCTAATCGGGCATCATCGTCGTTCTTCAAGTAAGTATCAATTTTTACGTGAAGTTATAGATTCAGGACGCTTGGGAAAAATCGTAACCATCCAATCACGCTATTGCATTGCAAAAGACGAGGACTGTTTCGATCGCGAGTGGTATGTCACAAAAAGAGTAGGCGGACCTCTGCTAATCAATGCTATTCACGATTTTGATGATCTCAATTTTGTTACAGGAAAAGCTCCCGTTAAGGTATATGCAACTACGCGAAATACCATTCGAGGAAATGATGCCGAGGATTCAGCTTCTGTCTTGATTGAGTATGAAAATGGCGTTACCGCAACCTATGCCTTGTGTGACGGTACTCCTAGTCCTTGGAATTATGATTTGGCGGCAGATGAAAATGAATCGTTTGTAATGGCGCCTGGAGAAAACAGCATGCAGGTATTTGGCACAAAGGGTTCTTTTGGTTTTCCAAATATGGATCTGTACTACTATGATCAAGATGCATTTGGCTGGACGCACGAATTGAAACATGAACATTTTGAAGTTGAACTCAATAGTCCTCTAAAGGCTGAATTAGAGCATTTCATCGATCTTTGCAAAGGTAGAGAAACAGTGCCGCGCTGCTCTGGTGAAGAAGGGCTGCAAACACTCAAGATCGTAAATGGTGTTTTCGAATCGGCAGAAACTGGTAATGCTGTGTATTTGCCAAGCTAGGAAATCCTGTGGACAAATCCTGCTGCCAAATCTTGCTGACGTCGTCAGCACAAGTGATATTTCTTAAGAACATAAGGAGTCTCAAAGTTAGTCTTGAGACTCCTTGATTTTTGGGCCTTAAAGTTGAGTAAGTTTGATGAGCGAAACAGTAAAAAATGATACGCTTGATGTGCTGCGCTCTACCGCGAATAGGGTTTTAGCTTGCGATTCGCCATGGAGGGTAGCAAAGCTCAAAGTTCGAGGGGAATGAGTAATGTATGAGGTTAGAGTATTTGCGCTATTTTAGCCATTTGGCAGAGGTGCTTAGTTATACCAAAGCAGCAAAGGATCTCTATATTGCTCAACCAACGCTTTCTGCAGCAATTAGACAATTGGAAAAAGAGATAGGCTTGCAGCTTTTCGAACGAAGTGCTGGTAGCTCTCATGTGGAACTGACTGCGGCAGGATCCATTTTTCGCGAATACGCTGAACTTGCAGTCAAGAATATCGATACGGGTCTTCGCCTAGCTTATGAGACCCAGGGTGAAATCAATTCTGAAATTCGAATAGGCACTATTTACGCAATGCAGGGTTATTTTTGGTCAATGGCGATGCAGGCGTTTACCGAACAGCAGAAAAATCCTCCAAAAATTGTTATCGAGCAAGCTTATTCAATTGAATTGGTATCTCGATTACGCAAGGGTGAGCTTGATGTAGTGTTTGCTGCAAAAACTGACGACTGGGATGATCTTAGCTATACCCTCGTTTGGTCTCAGCCGTTGGTGCTTTGCGTGAATAAAAGCAATCCTTTAGCCAATCATGAGTCTGTTTCTCTTGAAATGCTTGCGCCCTATGAGCTTCTTACCTATTCACTTACTTCGCCAACTCTGCGTTCAATCAAAAAAAATTTGCCGTGTGAAAAGCTGAATTTAATACGGGAATATGATGATGAGATAACAATGAGCGCTATGGTCTCGTCGGAAACTAACAAGATGGCGTTGTTTTGCTACTCATTTTTAGTGAATGCTTTCGAGAATGTAGTGTGCTTACCGATAAGAGATTTGCCGTATGATTTTCATAAGGTGTACTTGGTAAGCCGCAAAGAATCGCATCCCAAAGTAGTGGAAAATTTCATTCAGTGCATGAGCACTTATCGATTTCCGAACGCTGCTGAAATAGAACAGAATTGCTAAAGTTGGGTGAACATGTTCACGATCAATTGATAGTTTCTCGCTATCAATTGATGGATAAATTTATAAAATTGTGTAAATGCAGATAATTTGTTAAGACAATAAAAAGTGCTTTACATAAGCAAATTTAATGGGTTCGATTTCATAACCCCAGTTCAAATGGTAATAGAAAGTTATAAAAAAATAGCATTTCTATAAGTAGAGCAAATATAATATACCAAAAAGGCACTTTAACCAGGAAGTATAGTGTATCGCAATAACTTTTTAAAAAGCTCTTTACATCGCTATTGGAAATGAATTTCCCATAGTTTGAAAATGGATTCCGCAACATCCCCAATAAATGAACAAGTTCTAAAAGGGCACATGAAGCAAACATGATGCTGCATGTGTGCTTTGAGCGAGTTCTCAATGTGTTGCAGGAGAGAAAGAGGAGTGCGCCTTTCCCGTTCTACCGAAACTAGAAAGCAAGCTCTAAAACAGCTAATTAATAAGGTGTTGTTTTGAGGGACTGCCAAATGGTTTTCATGCAGTGAATTGCGGGAAATGCGCAAGGGAAATCGATTGAAAAGAAAGGAAGGGAAACGCATGGCTTCTAATGCTCAAAAGTCATTCCACGGTATCGCGGCACGTCTCGACCGTATGCCAATCTCTGGTTTCCACATGAAGATCATGTGGTTGCTGGCTGGTATTACGTTCTGCGACTCCGTTGACATGTCTATTGGTGGCCCTATCGGTGCTGTTCTTCAGGACGAGGGCTTCATGACGCTTGAACAATTTGCGTTCTTTAACTCCATTACCATGATCGGCTACCTCATTGGTGGTCTTGGATCTGGTTTGGTATCTGACAACTTTGGTCGTAAAAAGGCTGTTATCACCTGTGGTACCATCTTTACCGCTGCCTGCTTTGTTGCTGCAATGGCACCTAATGCAGACTTCCTGACCGGATGCCGTTTCTTAATGGGTATTGGTCTTGGTGCTGCATTCCCTGCAGGCTATTCTGCTTTGACTGAGTACACGCCACCTCACAAGCGTGGTAAGTATCAGTCCTACATGGGTTTGATCGCAAACTGCGGTACTTTGTTCGGTTCTGTAATGAACCTCATCATCCTGCCTTTGGCTGGTTGGCGCGAAGTATTCGTATTCTGCGGTGTTCTTGGCGCAGTAGTAATGATCCTTATCGGTGTCTGCATGAACGAATCTCCTCGTTGGCTTGCCCTTAACGGCAAGAACGACAAGGCAGACGAGATCGTTTCTGGCCTCGAGGCAAAGGCTATGGCTGCTGGCAAGTCTGTTCCTGAGGTTACCGAAGAAGAGATCCAGCGTCGCGAACAGGAACAGGAAGTTAAGCAGCTTCCATTCAGCTTCCTCTTCAAGAAGAAGATGCTTCCTCGTAATGCTTCTTTGCTTCACCATGAACGTTATCGTTTACACGGTTATCACTTGGACTCCTACCATCTTGCGTGCAAACGGTTTCGACACCTCTTTGGCAACCCTGACCACCGTAGTTATGCAGATGGGTATTCCAATTGGTGTTGGTCTTCTGACCTTCTACGTTGAGAAGGTAAACCGTAAGGTTATCCTCATCGGTTCCTACTTGGCCGTAGCAATTCTTGGTCCTGTTTGGGCAATGCTTCCTACCGACAACGTTGCTCTTATCATGGGATTTGGTCTCCTGGTTTGCGTGTTTACGTTCACCAACTCTGTTACCACTGCAGCTATCTACCTCTCCGAGCCTTTCCCAACGGCTTGCCGTATCCGCGGCGCAGGTGTTGCAAACGCAGTTGGTCGTCTCGGTGGTATCTTCAGCCCAATGTGGATCGCATTCTTCGTAGCATCCCCAATTGGTACCATTGGTGCTTACCTGGTAAACTCCTGCCTCATCATCGTGACGGCAATTGTTTTGGCAATCTTCGGTGTAGAGACTCGTGGTCGTACGCTGGAGGATATTACTAAGGGTCTTGAAGACTAGTAGTAATTTAGCTAGCTTAAACTGCTCTTTCTCAAGTGGGGTCCATCATAGGGCCCCACTCTTCTATTGATGCGTAATTTGTTGTGCCTTGGGTCATCCAAAACTCGCTCGTTAAACAATCCGAAAGCGCTGGGATGATACGCGCCTACAAGGACGAGATGCACTTGCGAAAATGCGGAGCGCTTCCTCGGATGAGAAGCGCCCACAAGGACGAAGAATACTTGCGAGGATGAAAGGCGCTTGCGAGGGCGAAAAGTACTTGCAGTGATGTGTGGATGCAAGGCGTTTTAAAGATTAAAAGCACGAATAGATTACTTATCAGTAGAGGTAAAGATGTGATCGATGCAAACCATTAATTCGTAAAGCGAATTTATAGTAAATACGGTATGCTTAATAACGAATTTCAAACTAAAACAGAGAAATTAAACGGATTTTATCTTGTTTGTTTCTATTCGGGGATCACGTCAAAAGATTATTCCAAGGGGAGGAATAAAAAGTGAGACTTGACTATCTGCGTTATTTTAACCACTTAGCGAAAGTCCTCAACTTTACCAAGGCGGCGGAGGATTTATTCGTAGCGCAGCCGACCCTTTCGGTTGCGATTAAGCGCATGGAGCAAGAATTAGGAGTTAAGCTCTTTAAGCGTGGCAAGGGCAGCTCGCGTATTGAGCTAACCGAATCAGGTGAAGCATACTTCGAATACGTTTCTCTTGCTCTCAATAATCTTGATACGGGTCTTCGTGTTGCTCGTGAAATCCAAGGAGAGGCCAACTCGCTTGTGCGCGTGGGAACTGTTTACTCTATGCAGGGGATGACTTGGTCTCAGGCGATGCAGGCATTTCTTGCCAAAAAATCATCGCCGCCTAAAATCTCGATCGAGCAAGCTTATTCCCCAGAACTCATTTCGCGTTTACGAAAAGGCGAATTAGATGTTGTTTTCGCTGCTCGAATGGATGATCTGGACGATCTAAACTATGTTTTGGTATGGTCTCAACCTTTAGTTTTGGGCTTACATAAGAACAATCCTTTTGCTAAGCGAAAAGAGATTTCGATCGACGATTTAAAGAGTCACGAGATTCTAACCTATCCAAAGGAATCGCCGGTAAAACGTATCGATATTGAGCTTCCCGTTAACGAAATGCGCTTGGTGCGAGAATATGACGACGAAATTACGATGAGCACCATTATCTCTTCGGACGAACAAAAAATGGCACTGTTTTGTCATTCGTTTTTGGTTAATGCATTTGAGGATGTTATTTGTCGAAAAGTTCATGGTCTTTCAGAAGACTTTCATAAGGTATATCTGGTAAGTCGAAAAGAAACTCACCCTAAAGTAGTGGACGATTACATTTCGTTTATGAGCTCATACCGTTTCCCCAACATCATGGAAACCGGACAAATTGATTAAACGAATATTAGAAATCGTTATAACATCCCTTTACAAAAGATACTTACAAATTTATTAGTAAGTCATAGAAGCCATTAAAATGGCAGGTCAGTATCAGTATAGAAAAAATTAATAAAGTAACTAAAAAAAGCTATTCGCTAAGAAAAGTAATAAAAGTTCACAATACTATCTCGGAAGTAATAGCTAAGTTGCTTTTATTCGTGGGTGGAAATAAAAGCCATAGCATTTCAGGGGAAAGGCTTTCTTGCCTTAAGTAACTTCCGTTGAAAAAGGTTTCGACCTTATTTCTTTTGCAAGGATTCGAGTTCAATTTAAGAGGACGCAACTAACTCCTTTGTATTTGGGGCAAAGGGGCTAAAGCTGTTTTTGTCTTTTGTTGGTTTTGCTCAACTATGAGCGTGCATGACTCAAAACCACGGAGCAAGGCAAGAGAAAGGCAAAACTTGCGCGAAAGAAAGGAAGGCGATATTCGTATGGCTTCTGCTGAAGCAAACAAGTCGTTCCACGGTATCGCAGCACGTCTTGACCGCATGCCTATTTCCGGCTTCCACATGAAGATCATGTGGCTGCTTGCTGGCATCACGTTCTGCGATTCCGTTGACATGGCTGTAGGTGGTCCTATCGGTGCTGTTTTGCAGACCGAGGGATTCATGACTCTTGAACAGTTTGCATTCTTTAACTCCATCACAATGGTAGGCTACCTGGTAGGTGGTTTGCTTTCTGGTGTTGTTTCTGACGGTTTTGGTCGTAAAAGAGCAGTTATTGTATGCGGTTCCGTATTCACCATTTTCTGCTTTGTTGCAGCTGCTTCACCTGATGCAAACTTCTTGACTGGATGCCGTTTCTTTATGGGTCTCGGTCTTGGTGCTGCATTCCCTGCAGGCTATTCTGCTTTGACTGAGTACACGCCAC
>ERZ826220.3591-NODE-3591-length-11813-cov-18.520242_pt1 | contig 11813 bp, 7 predicted proteins | sample MGYA00519927_ERZ826220 | MGnify/ENA primary metagenome ERZ826220 (study PRJEB31778, sample SAMEA3449225) | human gut metagenome | biome: human gut; feature: human-associated habitat; material: faeces | place: United Kingdom | collected 2010/2012 ...
CGTAGTCGTTCGGGTCGTGGCAGGGCGTCATCTTGACGCAGCCGGTGCCGAAATCGAGCTCGACGTAATCATCGGCCACGATGGGCAGCTCACGACCCACGAGCGGCAGGATGGCCGTCTTGCCGACGAGGTGCTGGTAGCGCTCGTCCGCCGGGTTGACCGCGATGCCGGTGTCGCCGAGCATGGTCTCCGGACGGGTGGTGGCAATGGTGAGATAGTCGTCGCTGTCCTTGAGCGGGTAGCGGATATACCAGAACGCGCCAGGCATGTCCTTGTATTCGACCTCGGCGTCAGACAGGGCGGTGCGGCAGTGCGGGCACCAGTTGATGATGCGGTTGCCCTTGTAGATCAGGCCCTTTTCATACAGCTCGCAGAACGTCTCACGCACAGCCTTCGAGCAGCCTTCGTCCATGGTGAAGCGGCTGCGGTCCCAGTCGCAGGACACGCCGAGCGACTTCTGCTGCTCGACGATGCGGTTGCCGTACTGCTTTTTCCATGCCCAGACGCGCTCCAGAAATGCATCACGGCCGAGATCGTAGCGGGTCAGGCCCTCTTCCTTGCGCAGCATCTCCTCGACCTTGATCTGCGTGGCGATGCCGGCGTGGTCCGTGCCGGGCACCCAGAGGGCGGCATAGCCCTGCATGCGCTTGTAGCGTGTGAGGATGTCCTGCAGCGTTGCGTCGAGCGCGTGGCCCATGTGCAGCTGGCCGGTGACGTTCGGGGGCGGCATGACGATGGAAAACGGCTTTTTGTCCGGATCGGCTTTGCCGGCAAAGTAGCCGCCGCGCATCCACATGTCATAAATCTTGCTCTCGACCTGTTTGGGGTCATAGACTTTCGGAAGCTCTTTCATGGCTCCTCCTCCTTTAAGATTGCCGGGGCGCAAAAAAATCGCCCCGAAACGAACTGTTTCAGGGCGATCGAAACCGCGGTACCACCTGAATTCCACGCAGAAGCGTGACACTCTTGTCTCTGTAACGGGAGAACCCGGCCGCCCTACTCCGTTCAGGCAGGCTGCTCCGGGGCGACCTTCGTCTCCGGCATCCGAAAGGCTCGCACCAACCGCCTTCTCTCTGACGTCCGCCGGGAGACTACTCCTCCCCTTCTTCGCAAATGGATGGGAAAATTATAGGCCCTGCCGCACCGTTTGTCAAGCGTTTCTGAGCCAGCGCACGACCGAAAGCGCCGCGCAGTTGCCCTCACCGACCGCCGCCGGGATCTGATAAGGCGCGCCGGTACAGTCCCCGGCCGCGAAAACGCCGGGAATGCTCGCAGCATAAGCTTCATCCACGACGATGTGGCCCTTTTCCGTGGCAAGACCGGGCAGGAGCGTGTCAGCCGCAAAGCCCGCGCGCAGGACGAAAATGACGTCCGCCGGCTCCGCTGCGCCGTCGACCACGAGCGTATCGGCGCGCTCGGCGCCGCGGATCTCAAAGCGGTGCTTTTTCCCGTCATAATAGTGCACATCGCAGCCGATCTCCTGCAGAAACTCCGCCTCCGCCGGGGCGTCCGCCGCGAGGCTGATGACCGCCGCGCGCTTGCCGCGATAGAGCATCCCGTCGCAGGTGGCGCAGTAGCTCACGCCGCGGCCGAGATAATCCGTTTCCCCGGGAAACGTGCCGCGCTGGGCAATGCCGGTCGCAAGCAGAAGCGCCCTGCCCTCTGCAAATTCCTTGCCCGCCGAGACGCCGAACGTTTTTCCCATCGGCATGGCCGAGAGTGCCCGCTCGCGCAGGATGTCCGCACCAAGATCACGCGCCTGCTGCGTCATGGTCTCGAGCAGCGCGGGGCCGGAGACGTCCGGCACACCGGGGTAATTTGTGACGTGGCCGGCCTTATGCAGCGCACTGTCGGCCGCGCCGCCGCAGATCACGCACACGGACAGATTCCGGTTGCGCGCCGTCATGGCCGCCGACAACCCCGCCGGGCCGCCGCCGATGATAAGCAGGTCATACATGTGCCCGCACCTCCGTTGTTTGCTATTCTGTCTGGATTATATATTTCTTTTTCGATATTGTAAACAGAAAATGAATCGTGTATAATACCTTTGCAAATTTATGTGGAGTTGACATGACACTATGGAAGATACCAAAAACTTTATCGAAGCCTTTGTCGAAGCCGATCTTGCGCCCGGCGGCCGTTTCGCCGGTCAGACCGTCCATACCCGTTTCCCGCCAGAGCCGAACGGCTACCTGCACATCGGCCACTGCAAGGCCCTGTGCATCGACTTCGGCACGGCCGAGAAATTCGGCGGCATCTGCAACCTGCGTATGGACGACACAAACCCCTCCAAGGAGGACAACGAGTTCGTTGAGGCCATTCAGGAGGACATCCACTGGCTCGGCTTTGACTGGGGCGACCGGTTTTTCTTCGGCTCGGACTACTTCGAGAAGGATTACGAATACGCCGTGGAGCTCATCAAGAAAGGGCTTGCCTATGTGTGCGAGCTGACGCCGGAGCAGTTCCGCGAATACCGCGGCGATGTGAACACCCCCGCCGTCAGCCCCTGGCGCGACCGCCCGATCGAGGAAAATCTCGACCTGTTCGCGCGCATGCGCGCCGGCGAGTTCCCGGAGGGCAAGTACACCCTGCGCGCAAAGATTGACCTTGCCTCCGGCAACTTCAACATGCGTGACCCCGTGCTCTACCGCATCCGCTATATCGAGCACCACCGTCAGGGCACGAAATGGTGCATCTTCCCGATGTACGACTTCGCGCATCCGATCCAGGACGCGCTCGAGGGCATCACGCACTCGCTGTGCTCGCTGGAATACGAGGATCACCGCCCGCTGTACGACTGGGTGGTGAACAACGTGTCCGTGCCGTGCAAGCCGCGCCAGATCGAGTTTTCGCGTCTCGGCATCAACTACACCGTCATGTCCAAGCGCAAGCTGCGCCGCCTCGTCGAGGAGGGCTACGTCTCCGGCTGGGACGACCCGCGCATGCCGACGCTGTGCGGCCTGCGCCGCCGTGGCTACACGCCCGCGTCCATCCGCAATTTCTGCGAGCGCATCGGCGTATCCAAGGTCGCGTCCACGGTCGATTACAGTTTTCTGGAACACTGTCTGCGCGAGGATCTCAACCTTCACGCCCAGCGTGCCATGGCCGTGCTGCACCCGGTGAAGCTGCGCATCACGAACTATCCCGAGGGCCAGAGCGAGACGTTTGCCATCGAGAACAACCCCGAGGACGAAAACGCCGGTACACGCGACGTGACGTTCTCCAACGAGCTGTGGATTGAGGCCGACGACTTCATGGAGGAGCCGCCGAAGAAGTATAACCGTCTCTACCCCGGCAACGAGGTGCGCATCAAGGGCGCGTACATCGTCCGCTGCACCGGCTGCGTCAAGGACGCGGACGGCAATGTGACGGAGGTCCTGTGCGAATACGACCCCGAGACCCGCGGCGGTAACACGCCCGACGGCCGCAAGGTGCGCGGCACGATTCACTGGGTCGATGCCCACAACTGCGCCGACGCCGAGGTGCGCCTGTATGATAACCTCTTCGCCGACGCCGACCCCGAGGGCGACGGCAAGGACTATCTGGAGTGCCTGAACCCGGACTCGCTGTCCGTGCTCACCGGCTGCAAGGTCGAGCGGATGCTCGCCGGCGCCGAGGCTCCGGCCGCGTTCCAGTTTCTGCGCCTCGGCTACTTCGCCGTGGACAATAAGGACTCGGCCCCGGAGCACCTGGTCTTTAACCGCGCCGTCGCGCTCAAGGACAGCTTCAAAAAAGCCTGACCACAAGATCATGTACTCTGTCCCTCCCGCCGAAAACGGGAGGGACAAGTTTTTGTGACAAAATGTGAATTTGCTGTTGACAAGCACGAGATACGGTGGTATGCTGTGCAAGCTGATATTTTTAAGTCGGTACGAGATACCGGCAAGGTGTCACGGTCAATGGAATCTTTGCGGGGTCTCCCTGCGCGTTGCCGCCTTGTCTGTATCCGGACAGGGTGTTTTTTTATGCCCGGAGGAGGGATCGCTGTGGAGCTGAAATTCAAGGCAAAGATCATGGACGAGGCCGCCATCGACCGCACGCTCGTGCGCATCGCGCATGAGATTCTCGAGAAAAACGACGGCACGGACGACCTGTGCCTGATCGGCATCCGCACGCGCGGTGTGCCGCTGGCCCGCCGCCTCGCAAAAAACATCGAGAAGATCGACGGTGTGCTGCTGCCGGTCGGCGAGCTGGACATCACGCTCTACCGCGACGATCTGTCCACAGTCGCGGACGCGCCGGTGCTCAACCGGACGGACATTCCCTTCCCCATTGCGGGCAAGACCGTCGTGCTGGTCGACGATGTGATCTACACCTGCCGCACCGCGCGCGCAGCGCTCGACGCCGTGATGCAGCTCGGCCGTCCGGCACGCATCCAGCTCTTTTCCCTGATCGACCGCGGCCATTCGGAGCTTCCGATCAAGGCCAATTACGTCGGCAAAAACATCCCGACCGCCAAGAGCGAGGTCGTGGCCGTCCGCCTGCAGGAGACGGACGGAGAAAACAGTGTCTGCATCCTCGAGAGAGGATGAAGAATAGATTAAATTTTCACGGGAGGAAAAAATCTATGAGTAAAAAAAACATCGGTAACGAGCCGGTGTACGATGCACGTACACTCGGCGCACCCAGAATGTTCGTTCTGGGTCTCCAGCACATGTTCGCCATGTTCGGCGCGACCGTCCTCGTCCCGGCGCTCTCCGGCCTCGACGTCGCAACGACACTGCTGTTCGCCGGCCTCGGCACGCTGCTGTTCCACCTGCTGACCAAGGGCAAGGTCCCGGCCTTCCTCGGCAGCTCGTTCGCCTTCATCGGCGGCTACAACGCCGTGCGCACCATCGGCACGAATCCGGACGGCTCCGCGATCTATAACAACGACCTGCTGGCCTACGCCTGCTTCGGCGTTGCCATTGCCGGCCTGATGTACGTGATCCTGTCGACCCTGTTCAAGGTCTTCGGCGTCAAGAAAGTCATGCGCTACTTCCCGCCGATCGTCACCGGCCCGATCATCATCGCCATCGGCCTGACGCTGTCCTCTTCCGCCATCACCAACTGCCGTGCCAACTGGCTTGTCGCCGTCGTCGCGATCCTGATCGTCATCGGCTTCAACATGTGGGGCAAGGGCATGACCAAGATCATCCCGATCCTGCTCGGCGTGCTCGGCTCTTATATCTTCGCACTCATCGTTGATCCCGCGGAACGCGCCTCCGTCGCCGCTGCCGTCAGCAGCGCCAAGTGGTTCGGCCTGCCGATCTTCTGGAAAAACAGCGTGTTCCACCTCTTCGCCGGCCCGGTCGACAGCGGCGTCCTCTGGTCCGCCGTGCTGACGGTCGTGCCCCTGTCCCTTGCCACCATGGTCGAGCACATCGGCGACATCTGCGCCATCTCCTCCACCTGCGGCAAGAACTTCATGGTCGACCCCGGCTTCCACCGCACCCTGCTGGGCGACGGCCTGGCCACCACCCTTGCTTCCCTCTTCGGCGCTCCGGCCAACACCACCTACGGTGAGAACACCGGCGTGCTCGCCCTGTCCCGCGTCTACGATCCCCGCGTCATCCGCATCGCAGCCTGCATCGCGATCGTCGTGTCCTTCTGCCCGAAGTTCGCGGCCCTCGTGTCCGCCATGCCGACGGCCACCATCGGCGGCGTGTCCCTCGTGCTCTACGGCATGATCTCCGCTGTCGGCGTGCGCAACGTCGTCGAGAACAAGGTCGACTTCACCAACACCCGCAACGTCATCATCGCCGCGCTCATCCTCGTGCTCGCCATCGGCATCACCTACTCCGGCAGCATCCAGATCGGCGTCGTGTCCCTGTCGGGTCTGGCTGTCTCCTCCATCGTGGGCATCCTGCTCAACGCCATCCTGCCCGGTAAGGACTACACCTTCGAGCAGGACGATCAGGGCGCGACCTCCGTGGACTTCAAGGTCTGAGCCTAAATCAAAACCAGCAATCATCGGCCGCCGCAGCGCAATGCTGCGGCGGCCTTTTGTTTTTCCCTTCCACATGGGGCGTGATTGTTAAATTTGTGGCCGGATTTTTCCAAAAAATCAGTTGTAGTTTCTGAAAAAATGCGTTATCATGAATGTGTTTGAGAGCAAAAAAGAACCAAAATACAAATAAAAACGGAGGAGCAACATGAAATTTTCCAGTAAGATCGAAAAGTGCGGCCTCTCGCCCATGCGCAAGTTCGCGCCCTATGCAAACGAGGCTGCCAAAAAAGGCAAGAAACTCTACCACCTGAACATCGGCCAGCCCGACATCGCCACCCCTGAGGCTTACTTTGAGGCTGTGAAGAACTTCAGCCAGCCGGTCCTGGCCTACGCCCCGTCCGATGGCGTGCCCGAGATGATCGACGCCGTCGTCAACTACTACGGCAAGATCGACGCGCCCATCACCAACAAGCAGGTGCTCATCACCACCGGCGGCAGCGAGGCGCTGCAGATCGCGCTCAGCTGCATCCTCGACGAGGGCGACGAGATCATCATCCCCGAGCCGTTCTACCCGAACTACAGCACGTTCGTCACGCTGACCGGCGCGACCATCCGCCCGATCACCACAACACCTGAGGAGAACTACAAGTTCGCCATCCGTGAGCGCGTCGAGGCGTGCATCAACGAGCACACCCGCGCCATCCTCTTCACGAACCCCGGCAACCCGACCGGCACCATCCTCACCGAGGAAGAGCTCCGTCTCATGGCCGACATCGCCAAGGAGCACAATCTGTTCCTCATCGGCGATGAGGTGTACCGCGAGTTTGTCTACGGCGGCGAGAAGCTCATGAGCCTGCTGCAGCTTGAGGGCTATGAGGACAACGTCGTCGTCATCGACTCCGTGTCCAAGCGCTTCAGCGCCTGCGGCGCGCGCATCGGCTGTGTGATCACGCGCAATGCGGAGCTCTACAACAACGCCATGAAGTGGTGCCAGGGCCGTCTGTGCGCCTCCACGATCGACCAGGTCGCGTCCGCCGCGCTCTACACCGTCGGCCCCGAGTACTTCGATGCCGTGCGCAAGGAATACAAGGCCCGCCGCGACACGCTCGTCGAAGGGCTCAAGAAGATCCCCGGCGTCATCTACTCCGAGCCGAAGGGCGCGTTCTATGTCATGGCAAAGCTCCCCGTGGACGACGCGGAGAAGTTCCAGCTGTTCATGCTTGAGGAGTTTGACGACAACGGCGACACACTCATGTTCACCCCGGCCGAGAGCTTCTACAAGACGCCGCACACCGGCGTCAACGAGATCCGCATGGCCTACGTCATCAATCAGGACGCCCTCAAGCGCTCCATGGAGCTGCTGGCCAAGGGCATCGAAGCCTACAACAACAAGTAAGTTCCATATGCAAAAACCGTCCGCTCCCGATCGGGAACGGACGGTTTTTTTGTTGATTCAGTTGGCTTTCTGCCGGCGCTTGAGATTGAGCAGCACCACAGCCGAGAGCACGCACACACAGCCGAGTGCGCTCAGCGGCGTGAGCTTTTCGTGGAACACGAAGATGCCGACCAGCGTCGCCACGACCGGCTCAAACGACGCGAGGATGGACGCCTTACCGGTCTCAAGCCCCGTGAGGCCGAAGGTATAGAGCAGATACGGCAGGTAGCACGTGACGATGCCGAGCGCCGTGCACAGGCCGAAGCCCTTCCACGAGCCGAACATGACGCCAAGCGGCTGCGCCGCGCCCCAGATAATGACCGCACCGATGGTGGTCAGCAGGCAGGAATAAAAGTTGATGGTGTTGCTCGAGTAGCCGCGGTCGAGCGCGTAGCGGGCAAAGATGCTGTAGAGCGCATAGCCGAAGCCCGCGCCGAGGCCGTAGAGAATGCCGATCGTGGAGAGCTTGTGCTCCCCACCGACGAGCGACACCAGACAGCAGCCGGCAAACGCCAGCACGAGCGCAATGAGCTTCTGCACCGTGATGCGCTCATGGAACAAAACCAGCGAGAGGATCATAACGATCGACGGCGCGGTGTACAGCAGCACAGCCGCCGTGGACAGGTCCATGATCGTGATGGCCTGAAAATAGCAATACGTGAAAAACAACAGGCTGCAGATGCCGGTGCCGATAAAGCACCAGATGTCTTTGAACCGGATGCGAAACTGCTTCGGATCGCGCACGAGCAGCGTAATGGCGAACAGCAGCGCCGCAATGCCGCAGCGCAGCACGATCGCGCCCGTGGAGTCCACACCATAGGTCGCCAGCGTGCGCGTGAACAGGCCCATCAGTCCCCAGAGGCACCCGGCCGTGATGACGGACGCCGTATATTTCTGCATTCTGCACCCCTCCAGATCAAGCTTTCGACAGAGCATGATAGCAGGTTTGCGGACGGTTGTCAATTTGTGCGGGAAAGAAAGTTTTGCGCGGCATTTGCGTTTGCCCACTTGCCAAGCAGCGGCGGCTGTGGTAAGATAAATACACCGTCTGTGACGGCGTGCGGATACAGCGTTTTGCTCCGCCTCGGGAACCTCCCCGTGTCAAAATAGAGGCTTATGAGCGGCGGCCAATACCGCCGCTTTCTGCTTGCATACGGACTGTTGCCCCTGCGCAAACAGCCATACGCGGGTATGGTGAAATTGGTAAACACGCAGGATTTAGGTTCCTGTGCTTTCGCTTGTGGGTTCGAGTCCCACTACCCGCACCATAAGTCCACCGTAATTTCGATAGAATTACGGTGGACTTTTTCTATGCCCAAAAACCGCTTGAAATAGGGCTTTTCGGCTGTTCAGGCTCATAAACGAACCCCGCTGCAGGCAATTCTGCGGCGGGGTTTCGTGCGCTTTGCGCGGATTGTGGCGTTCTGTTCCGCTGTAATCGTTAAACAGCCGAGTAATCGTTGAACTACTGGGGGTATTCGTTAAACCACCGAGTTTTGATAATACTCTTATTGATTTGAAAAACGGAGAGAAGGTTGTCCTTGTACTGCTCCCACTCAAAAAGCACATAGTATGCTCTGGCACAGAGAATACACACGGGAATCAGTCAAAGCACGAGATTATATAAGTGATCCGGTTCAACTCCGTTTTTTTTTGCACCGGCGAAGTGCTAGCATAAATCCGAGGATCATACCGAATGTGATGATGATACCGTACCATGCGATGTTCAGCCCATCTATGCCAAACAGGTTTTCAACAGCATAATGATTCATAGATTTTTTGAAAGACTCCCCGCTATTCGACGCGGAGCATCCGATAGCCGATTCCGATGTGCGTTTGTATGTATTGCGGCCCGTCTTTTCCGCGTTCCAGCTTTTTGCGCAGGGTCGCCATGAACACCCGCAGAGAAGCAATATCGTTTTCCCAACTGCTGCCCCAAATCTGCTGTGTGATGTAGGTGTGGGTCAGAACCTTGCCCACATTTTTTGAGAGCAGACACAACAGCTTGTATTCGATGGGCGTCAAGTGCAGTTCTGCACCGTCAAGATATGCGCAGCCTGCCGCATAGTCGATTTTCAGCGCACCGTTCGTAAAAATCGGAGATTCCTGCGCTGCGTCTGTTTTCATCAGCGACAGTCTCCGCTGCGTCACTCGCAGCCGCGCCAGCAGTTCATCCACGGAAAAGGGCTTGGTGAGATAATCGTCCGCCCCGGCATCCAGCGCCACGATTTTATCAGAATCCTCTGTTCTGGCGCTGATCACAATGATCGGCATATTTGACCACGAACGAATTTTTCGGATGATCTCCACGCCGTCCATATCTGGCAGTCCCAAATCAAGCAGCACAATGTCCGGGTTGTGAGACAGCGCTTCCATCACGGCGCTTGCGCCGTTTTGCGCAGAAAGATACCTGTATTCATGGGTTTTCAGCGTTGTTGTGATCAGATTGCGCACCGGCGTATCATCTTCTACAACGAGGACGAGCGGCTTATTCATTTAAGTTCACCTCACTGAGCGGTACTGTAAAGGAAAAGATACAGCCATGCGGCGAATTATCTTTCAATGTCATTTCGCCATTATGGGCATGAATGATGGCTTGGCAGAGCGTAAGCCCCAGTCCAAGACTTCGGCGGCTGTCGCCAATCGGATTGCCCCCGGTAAAGAACATTTCAAACACATGTTCCTTCAGTTCATCTGGAATACCGGGACCGTTATCGCTGACGCATATTTCAGCCATATTGTCTCGCGGGATTGCCGTGATCCGGATGTTCGAGCCAGCCGGAGTATATTTGACTGCGTTGTTCACCAGGTTGATAAGCACCTGCATGATGAGTCCCGCATCCACCCGAACCAGCAACGGTACATCTCCGCAATCCACTGCGATGTGATGTTCTGCGGACCTTCGGTCAATATGTCGGAGCGATTCCGATACGATGTCGTCCACGACCTGATCAGAAAGGTGCAGTTTTACGCTGCCGTCCGCAATTTTTGTAATGGAAAGCAAGTTCTCAACCAATCCCGTCAGCCATTGCGCATCGTCATAAATGTCCGTAAAAATCTGTTTCCGCGTTTGTTCATCCAGCACGTTATAGCTGTGCAGCAGCGTATCCGCGTTGCCGGAAATGGAGGTCAGCGGGGTCCTAAGGTCATGGGAAATTGAACGCAGAAGGTTTGCACGAAGCTGTTCGTTCTTTGCAAGGACGGCGGCTTTTTCCTTTTCTTCGGCGTTGCGTAGGCTTTCCAGCGCCAGAGCGCACTCGCCGAGAATGGAAAACAGCACACTGGATGTAAATGCGTCAGGCTGCGTTTGCTTCTCCATCGGAATCCCGACAACACCGAAAACCTGCTGCCCGGTACGAATGGCAAGATACAGCCGTTTTGCCTTTGGAAAGTTTTGCGTCGTTGCGCCAGCACGCTTTCGGTTTTGCCAGACCCATTGAATCACGTTCTGTTCCTGATCAGTATCCGGGATGCAATATGGACTGCTTCCGTCTGCCGGATAAACATTCCCATCCAGCAGCACGTCGCCTTGTGCCGGATAAATCAAAACGTCCCGCTGCATGAGCTTCTGTATCTGCGTCGCGGTCATCTGATAGACCTCATCCGGTGTTTCCGCCTTTTGAAGCTGCCTGTTCATATCAAAAAGCAGCTTTGTGCGATAAGCGTCCCGTGCGGATAGCTGCGCGTGGGCTTTGAGCTTGGCTGCAAGTGTACCGGTCAAAAGCGCAGCCATGAACATGACGGCAAAGGTTATGGGATATTTGCTTCCATATGCACCCAAAGACAAACGTGGTTCTGTTAAAAAAAAATTGAACAGAACGACACTCAAAAAGGCGCACAGTATACCACAGGTATATCCATTCGTAAAAGAAGAAGTCAGAAGCACGCCCAGCAGGTAAACCATGATGATGTTGGCACTTGCAAGGTCAAGTTTCAAAAACAGCCATCCGATGATCGTTGCAGCTGCCAGAATACCAAGTGTCAGGAGAAGCTCCCGGGCGGTCGGGAGTATAGGACGAATGGTGGAAAGTCGCTTTCCGCGATAGCTTTTGTAGACTTCCGCATCTGGAATAATGTGAATGTCTACCTCCGGAGCCAGTGCGATGAGCCGTTCTGTCAGCATCGGTTCGCTCCAGAAATGCCGCCGCTTCACACCGCTTCGCCCGATTACGATTTTGGTCACGTCGGAGAGCCGCGCATATTCCGCGATCTGTGTGGCTGCGTCTTCTCCATGCGTTGTGATGATCTCTGCGCCGAACTGCTGCGCAAGGCGCATATTTGCCTGCAAGCGAACGGTATCTTCCGCGTTCATATCAGCGTCTCCGGGTGTCTGCACGTAAAGCGCGGTAAGGCTGCCACTAAATGCCTGTGCCATTTTCCCTGCCATTCGTACAATGCGTTCATTGGATGGAGACGAGGACAGGCACACAAGAATATGCTCTTTTGGCA
>ERZ826220.3593-NODE-3593-length-11811-cov-7.979330_pt1 | contig 11811 bp, 7 predicted proteins | sample MGYA00519927_ERZ826220 | MGnify/ENA primary metagenome ERZ826220 (study PRJEB31778, sample SAMEA3449225) | human gut metagenome | biome: human gut; feature: human-associated habitat; material: faeces | place: United Kingdom | collected 2010/2012 ...
TTCTTGCCTGCGCGTCACCGAGGTTCGAGCAGGAGCAGACCTCGAAATATTTCTGCTGCTTCGGCGACCATGCCTCAACATCGTAGGACTTAACCTTCAAATCAGCCAAATCGCCCGTGCAGCATTCAAGCGTTCTTACCGGTATATCCATGCTGCGGAACAGCTCTACCGAGTAGCTCCACATTTTGTTGAACCATTCCATGCTTTCCTCGGGCCTGCAGATAACTATCATTTCCTGTTTTTCAAACTGGTGAATGCGGTAAATGCCGCGTTCCTCTATTCCGTGAGCGCCCTTTTCCTTACGGAAGCAGGGAGAGTAGCTGGTCAAGGTGAGGGGCAGCTTTTCCTCGGGGGTGATGCTGTCGATAAACTTACCTATCATGGAATGCTCCGATGTGCCTATGAGGTAGAGATCCTCACCCTCAATCTTATACATCATGGCGTCCATTTCCTCAAAGCTCATAACGCCGGTTACAACCTTACTTCTGATCATGTAAGGCGGAATGCAGTAGGTGAAGCCCTTGTCAATCATAAAATCGCGCGCATAGGCAAGAACTGCGGAATGCAGGCGTGCAATATCGCCCATAAGGTAATAAAAGCCCTCGCCCGCAACCCTGCCGGCGGCATCCTTATCAATTCCGTCGAAAAGCTGCATAATGTCGGTATGGTAGGGAATTTCAAAATCGGGGTGAGATTGCTCTCCGAACTGCTGTACCTCAACATTTTCGCTGTCGTCCTTGCCGACGGGAACGCTTGAATCTACAATGTTCGGAATCTTCATTTGAATTTCGGTGACCCTTTTCTGAAGCTCCGCCTCTTTTTCTTCAAGGGCTTTCAGCTCCTCTGCCTGCTCGTTTACAAGGCGTTTCATTTCCTCGGCTTCATCACGCTTTCCCTGCGCCATAAGCATACCTATCTGCTTGCTCACCTTGTTGCGGTTTGCACGCAGATCGTTCGCGCGGTTGTTTGCGGCGCATTTTTCGCCGTAAAGCGAGATGACCTCGTCTACAAGCGGCAGCTTTTTATCTTCAAATTTCTTTTTGATGTTTTCTTTAACAATTTCCGGATTTTCGCAAATAAATTTAATGTCCAGCATTTTATACTCCTCCGTCAGACCGTAATCTCTTTACAGTATAACACAACAGCTCTTTCCTGTCAAATTTAATTGAAAGAGAACAGCGCATAAATTAAACCGATTCTCACTTCCGGGCAAAGCCTCAAGATTCGGCAGCCGCAGCACAGATTTACTCTTGTTATTGCGGAGATAATTTGATATAATATATGTGACAGATAATATTGCACTATAGGGAGTGTGTCTGATGATTAATGAAAAATATCAATTGTGGTGCGAAAAGGCAACAGCCGATCCCGAGCTTATAACAGAGCTTAAAGCAATTGCGGGGGACGAGGCTGCAATATCTGACGCATTTTATAAGGATCTTGAATTCGGAACGGGCGGTCTTCGCGGCGTTATAGGTGCCGGAACCAACCGAATGAATGTTTATACGGTGGGAAAGGCTTCTCAAGGTCTTGCTTCATATGTAAATTCCGTGAACAGCAACGGAAAGATCGCCATAGCATACGACAGCCGAATAAAGAGCGAGCTTTTTGCCCGCACTGCGGCGGCTGTTTTCGCGGCTAACGGCATTAAGGTTTATATTTATAAGGAGCTTATGCCGACTCCTATGCTGTCATACGCGGTAAGGCATCTGCACTGCGACGCGGGCGTGGTGGTTACCGCAAGCCACAATCCCGCGAAATATAACGGATACAAGGCATACGGCTCTGACGGCTGCCAGCTGGGGCTTGAGGCTGCGGACTATGTACTTTCGATAATGAACGGCGTTGATGTTTTCAATGATGTTAAAACCGTTGATTTTGATAAGGCAGTTAAAAGCGGAGAGATCGAATTTATCGGCGATGAGGTTATAGAAGGCTATCTTGACTGCGTGCTTGCCTGCCGCGTCGCGCCCGAGGCTGATGTCAGATCGCTCAATGTTATTTATACGCCTCTGCACGGCAGCGGCAATAAGCCGGTGAGAAAGATTCTTGAAAAGATCGGCGTTGAAAAGGTTACGGTAGTGCCAGAGCAGGAAAAACCGAACGGAAATTTCCCGACTGCGCCGTATCCGAATCCCGAAATCAGGCAGGCGTTTGAATGCGCCTTGAAGCTGGCGGATACCGTAAAGCCCGATCTGCTGCTTGCAACCGATCCCGATTGCGACCGTGTAGGCATTGCGGTCAATACAGGCAGCGATTATAAATTGCTTTCAGGAAACGATGTAGGCGCGTTGCTGCTTGATTTTGTGCTTGCAAGGCGCAGTGAAAGCGGCACGCTTCCGAAAAATCCGATTGCGGTAAAAACAATTGTTACAACCGAAATATGCAGAAAAATCGCCGCTGATTACGGCTGTGAGCTGCGCGAGGTGCTTACGGGCTTTAAGTTTATCGGCGAGCAGATTACACAGCTTGAGGAAAAGGGCGAGGAAAACCGCTTTGTGTTCGGCTTTGAGGAGAGCTACGGCTACCTCGGCGGCACATACGTGCGTGATAAGGACGCGGTTATAGCCTCAATGCTTATATGCGAGATGGTGGCATATTATAAGGAAAAGGGTAAGCTTCTTACCGATGTTTTAGAGGAGCTTTATAAAAAGTACGGCTATTATTTCTGCTCGCAGAAAAGCTTTACCTGCGAAGGCGAAAGCGGCATGAAACAGATTGCCGGGATAATGGAAAAGCTTCGCACGGAGGCTCCGTCGGAAATAGCGGGGGAGAGGGTAGTGCGTGCGGACGATTACGAAAGCTCCGTCAGCCGCAACCTCACCGACGGCAGCGAGAAGAAAATAACGCTCCCCGTTTCCAATGTTTTGTGCTTCTATTCGGAGGACGGCAGCTCGCTTATCGTCCGCCCGTCGGGTACAGAGCCGAAGATCAAGCTTTATATCGGAGCTGTAGGCAAAACCGAGGAGGCTGCAAACGAAAAGAAAGCCACGCTTGAGGATTGCGGCACAAAGCTCCTCGGATTTTAATTAATGCGTGCTGAACAATTCAAAAGTACCTTAACCCGAGCATGTCGGTGTAAACTTTTGAATTGTTCAGGTGCAAGGTTTTTGCGCAATTTTGCGAAAAAACCTTGCACTTTAAAAAGAATCACATTTTGATTCTTTTTAAAATCAGGCGACAATCAATGGAAACTGACGGTCAAAACAAAGGTTTTGACCCATAAAATCGAGATTTTAACTCGATTTTATATAATTGCATTTGCTAATGCAATTATTCAGTAGACATTAATTAAATTGATATGTAATGACAAACGGACGCCTTGGGGGGCGTCCGTTTGTGTTGTGCGGGTTGCCGATTATGGATAATCAGCAGCCGCAGCCGCAGTTATTGTCACAGCCGTTGTTTCCGCAGCCGCCGAAGCCGCAGCCGCCGCAGCAAACGAGGATGAGCACAAGTATAAGGATCCAGGTACAGCTGTTTCCGCCAAAGCAATTGTTACACATTAAAAAGACCTCCTTTTTCTGTCTTCATCACATACTATGCAGGCTCCTTCAAATGTGTTACGTGCTAATGCGGCTATCTGATCTTATTCCACAGCTTATAATATGTACCCTTTTTCAAAAGCAACTCCTCATGCGTGCCGATTTCCTCGATTCCGTCATCTCCGAGAACCACTATTCTGTCATAATCCTTAACGGTGGTAAGGCGATGTGCAATCGTGAGGGTGGTGCGGTTATGCGCTAATTTTTCAAGGCTTTCGCTCACAAGTATTTCGCTTTCGTTATCAAGCGCGCTTGTGGCTTCGTCCAAAATCAGCACAGGGGGATTTTTCAAAAATACGCGGGCTATTGAGATTCGCTGCTTCTGTCCGCCCGAAAGCTTGACTCCGCGCTCGCCGACATATGTATCGTAGCCGTCCGGCAGGCGTGATATAAATTCGTCTGCTCCCGCAAGCACCGCGGCAGCTTTGATTTCCTCTGCGGACGCATTTTCCTTGCCGTAAGCAATATTTTCACTCACCGTTCCGCTGAACAGGTAAACATCCTGCTGGACTATGCCTATCGCTCCGCGCAGGCTTGCCAGCGTAACATCTCTGACATCCTGACCGTCAATAAGCACCGCGCCGCCGCTTACATCCATAAACCTCGGCACAAGGCTGCAAAGCGTGGTTTTTCCGCCGCCCGATGTGCCCACAAGCGCCAGCCGCTCGCCCGCATTTATTTTCAGGCTGATGTGTTCTAAAACCTCTTCACTGTCTTCCTCGTATTTGAAGCTTACGTCCTTAAAATCAATCTCACCGCGGTCGCAGATAAGCGCTCGGGCATCAGGCTTTTCCGTGATTTCAACAGGGGAGTCCATAATCTCGAAGAAGCGCTCGATTCCGGTCATTCCGCGCTGGAACTGCTCTGCAAATTCAACTATACGGCGTATTGTCGCAATGAGGGTGGAGACATAAAGAACATAGGCGACAAGCGCTCCCGGAGTAATTTTACCGTAAAGCACAAAAAGTCCGCCGCCGAGAATCACCACAATATACATAAGACCGTCAAAAAGATGCGTTGCCGCAGAAAAAAGTGCCATTGTCTTGTAGGTAGCCTTTTTAATGCTTTCAAATTTTTTGTTGCCGATATTGAATTTTTCCTGCTCGGCTTTTTCGGCGGAAAAAGCCTTTACCACACGCTCACCGAGAAGACTGTCTTCAATCTGTGCGTTAAGCTCACCTATCTGAACGCGCTGGTTTCTGAAGGCACTGCGCATTTTTTTATTGAGATGCGCCGAAACTACAACCATAAGCGGCACGCACAGGAAAATTATAAGCGTGAGAGGAACACTGTAGGTGCAAAGTACAGTAAAGCTGACGGTTATTTTTAAAAAAGCGATGAAAAATTCCTCCGGGCAATGGTGAGAAAATTCAGTTACCTCAAACAGGTCGTTTGTAATGCGCCCCATTATCTGCCCGATTTTCGTGTTTGAATAGTAATTGTGTCCGAGCGTCAGTAAGTGAGCGAATGCGTCACGGCGCATATGGGTTTCTATGTAAACGCCCATTACATGCCCCATATCCGCCATGTAATACTGCGCCGCCGCGTCAATAAGCCGCAGAATAAGATATATGAACGCCATTTTCAAAATAAGACCCGCAGTAAGTGAGGAAATATCGTTCATTGCCGTGTCGGTTATTGTTCGGAGTATCTGCGGCAGCACCAAATCGCAAACGCAGGTGAGGGAAGCGCAGAGCAGATCTATCGCAACCGTTTTCTTATAAGCCAACAGATATGGCATAAAGCGTTTGAACAGACCTTTTTTGGTTTTTTCCACGGAAATCATCCTTTCGGTAAAATTGTAAAAAAACACTTCCGAACACCGCGTGCTGATCGGAAGATGAAGACTTTATCATTGAAAATTAAAATCCCGCACTTAATGCACGGGATTTTGGTGCCGCTGACCGGACTTGAACCGGTACGGTATCGCTACCGAGGGATTTTAAGTCCCTTGTGTCTGCCTATTCCACCACAGCGGCATATCATAAATAATATAATATTTTAAATGATTTGTCAAGTGATTTTTGCTGTTTGCCGATGTTTTATTTTCACAGCACCGGCTTTTGGGAGATTTTTATTCCCGCACCCGAAAAAGCCCGGGATTAGGTGTATACCGAAACTATTAAGGCTCTTTACCTCGACTATTGACAAAGAGCCTTAAAAATGACATAGGGGCGGTGTTGAGTTTTGTGTATTTATCTGTTCTTTGCCCAGGAAACCGGAGCGAGGGCTATTATAATCGGGAAAATTTCGAGTCTGCCGAGCAGCATTCCGAAGGAGAGCGCGATTTTTGCAAACGCCGAGTAGCCTCCGAAGCCACCGGCAGGACCTACCGCGCCGAAGCCCGGGCCTACATTATTAAAGCAGGTGACCGCGGCGGTGAGGTTGGTTTCAAAATCAAATGGCTCAAAGCTTAAAGCCAAAAATATCACAAACAGGCAGACAAAGTATATTAGAAAATAATTGCTGACGCCCTTACGGGTGTGACCGTCCACAGTTTTGCCCTCAAAGCTTAAGGAGGATACCGAGCGCGGATGGAGCATTCGCTTGACCTCGTTGCTTATAAGCTTGAAAAGCAGGACTATTCGAGATACCTTAATGCCGCCTGCGGTAGATCCCGCGCATCCGCCTATAAACATAAGAATAAAAAGAATATTTTTTGAAAAATTCGGCCAGAGGTTGAAGTCTGCCGTGGCATAGCCGGTGGTTGAAATAACCGAAGCCACCTGAAATGCAGCGGTACGAACCGTTTGCTCAAGCCCGCCGAACAAATGCCTTATATTCCATGCTATAAGAGCGGCGGAGGAGAGGATTATTCCGAAATATGCCCAAAGCTCGGTACTTGTAACTACTGCCTTGAATTTCTTTAAAAGCATTAAATAATAAAGGTTAAAGTTTACGCCGAACAGTATCATAAAGGCGGTTATTACCCACTGAATGTAGGGAGAGTAGCTTGCAAGACTGTCCCGCTTTAAACCGAAGCCGCCCGTACCCGCCGTTCCGAAGGTATGCAGCAGGCTTTCAAAAAAGCTCATACCGCCGAACAGCAGCATAACCGTTTCAATAACGGTCATAACAATGTAAATAAGGTAAAGGATAAGCGCGGTGTCCTTTATTCGCGGCACCAATTTACCTACCGTGGGGCCCGGAATTTCCGCCCTTAAAATGTGTATGGGGCGTTCGGAAACATTCGGCAGTATTGCCATAACGAAAACGATTATTCCCATACCGCCGACCCAGTGGGTAAAGCTGCGCCAAAAAAGTGCTCCGTGGGAAAGCACCTCAACATCGGGTATAACAGACGAGCCGGTGGTGGTAAAGCCGCTGACGATTTCAAAAAATGCGTCGGCATAGGAGGTGACGGCACCGGCGAGCACAAGCGGCACGGCACCGACCAAGGACAGCATTATCCAGGTAAAGGCTACTATTATAAAGCCTTCCTTGGCATAAATAACATGGGTTTTCGGCTTTAAAAAAAGCTTCGGCAGCAGTCCGAGTAAAAGGCTTATCGCTGCCGATATCAAAAAAGCAATCAGGGTTTGTTTTTCGCCGTAAAGCATACCTACTGCCGCCGGTAAAAGCAGCAGCGCCGCCTCAACACGCAACACAAGCCCCACTGAGTTAATAATCATTCTGCGATTCATGGGCGGTTACCTTTGCCTTTCCACGATTTCGGAAAGCTCATTTAAGCGCCTTCCCGCAGAGATAATAACCACCCGGTCACCGGGGCGAATCATATCGTCACCTGTCGGGATTATCGATTTTCTGCCGCGGATTATTCCCGCAACCAGTATATTCGGCTTGGTGGGAAGCTCCTTAAACGGAATATTTATTATGCTGCAATCGGCGCTCACCTTGAATTCAAGCGCTTCGGCATTGCCGTTCATAAGCTTGTAAAGCGTTTCCACCTTACTGCCGAGCGAGTTTTCAAGTGCCCTTGCATACTGCACAGCAACATTTGCTATCGTTTTCATCGGGGAAGCAATAGTGTCTATTCCGAGTCTGGTAGCCGTGCCCGTAAATTCGGGGCGGTTTATTTTGGCAATTACCTTCGGTACATTCTGCTGCAGTGCAAAATACGAAAGCAGTATGTTTTCTTCATCAAGACCCGTAAGCGCCGCAAAGGCGTCAACACTGCGAATGCCCTCTTCAAGCAGTAACTCCTGGTGCGCCGCGTCGCCGTTTATAATGACCGCCTCGGGCAGAATTTCGCTGAATTCCTTGCACCTTTCTCTGTCGGAGTCGATAATTTTGACCGCGTTGCCTCCCGCAATCAGCAGCCTTGAAAGGTAATAGGAGGTTCGTGTGGCACCGAGCATCATAACCGTGCGCGCCTGCTTTTGCAGAAGCCCCAGCTTTTTGAGAAGCCGCGGTATGTCTGTCGATGCGGCGGTTATGCCGATCTTATCCCCGCTTTTAAGCACAAAATTACCATCGGGTATATAAAGCTCGCCTCCGCGTTCAACAGCGCAGATAAGAAAATTGTCGGGATGTTTTTTGCGGAGCTCCGTAAGACTCACGCCGTCAAGCGGTGTGTTTTCCTTTAAAACCAACTCCACCATTTCAAAGTTTCCGCGGGAAAAGGTCTCAACCTTAACGGCAGACGGCAGCTTTAAAACATTGAAAAGCTCCCTTGCGACAAACTGCTCGGGATTTATGGTCATTGAAATATCAAGCTCTTTTTTTATAAAGGCAAGGCTTTTATCGTTATATTCGGGACCGCGGATACGCGCAATTGTGTGCGCTGTTCCCATACGCTTTGCAAGAAAGCAGCTTAACATGTTGAATTCGTCAGAGCCTGTGACCGCTATCATAAGCTCGCATTTATTCGCCCCGGCCTCAAGCAGCGCATCTGAATCTGTTCCGTTGCCGCAGAGGGTCATAACATCGTAAATATTTGAAAGCTCCGAAACCACATCGGGGTCATTATCCATAGCAATGATTTCGTGCCCCTCGGATAAAAACGATTCTATTATGGTGCAGCCCACCTTGCCGCAGCCGACAACAATAATTCTCATAATCAATCCCTTAAAAACAATAATTTATCGGCAAAGCTCTTTTGCTAAAGCGTCTATTTTTGCGCAGCTGTCATCATTAAGAGCTGATGTTACGGTGACGGTCGTGTCGGTAAAGGTTATATTTCTGCTTTTTTCAAATGCGGCGCGCATTTTTTTTGCGGCTATGGGCGCCCACGAGCCGTTTTCAATAAGTCCTATTGTGCGGTTCTGATAATTGCGTTCACATAGGGCGTCGATAAAATGCTTCATAAATGGAAAAACATCGCCGTTATATGTGGGGGACGCCAGCACCAGCTTGCCGTAACGGAAGGCGTCCTCAACCGCCTCCGCCGGATCGCACAGCGCAAGGTTATTCATTGCAATCTTTGGGCAGCCGAGAGCCTTCAGCTGCTCTGCCAGCCGCTCTGTAGCCTTTTCGGTGTTGCCGTAAACCGAGGTATAGGCAATGCAAACGCCCTCGCTTTCCACCCCGTAGGAAGACCATGTGTTATAAAGCCCTATATAATAGCCTAAATTTTCATTCAGCACAGGTCCGTGCAGAGGGCAGATCCTTTCAATGTCAAGCGCGGCAGCCTTTTTAAGCAGCGCCTGTACCTGCGCGCCGTATTTGCCGACTATGCCGAAGTAATATCTTCTCGCCTCGCACGCCCAGTCCTCATCGGTGTCAAGCGTGCCGAATTTGCCGAAGCCGTCGGCTGAAAACAGTGTCTTATCCTTATCAACATAGGTGACCGTGACCTCGGGCCAGTGCACCATGGGCGCAAAAATAAATTTCAATTCGCGTTCGCCGAGCTTTAAGGTGTCGCCGTCATTTATCACGAGCTTGTTTTTGCAAAGATCCTTGCCGAAAAAGTTATCCATCATGGTAAATGCCTTGGAATTTGCAACAACGGCAGTCTCGGGGTATTCGGCTAAAAAATCTGCAAGGCAGGCGGAATGATCGGGCTCCATATGCTGAACCACAATATAATCGGGCTTTTTGTCCCCGAGCAGCTTTTTTATGTTTGCAAGCCATTCGGCGGAAAAATGCTTATCGACCGAATCCATAACCGCTGTTTTTTCGTCGGCTATTATATATGAGTTGTACGCCATGCCGTTCGGCACATGGTATTGCCCCTCAAAAAGCCGTATGTCATAATCGTTTACGCCTATATAATGTATTCCGTGTTCAAGTGTCATTTTAAAACGCTTCCTTTCTTATTTGGTGATTTTTTCGGTATTTTCCTCTTCTTCTGTACCGGTGCTTCCGTCCTCTACGGTGACACTGTCAAAGCCGCCGGTAAACATATCGCGGTCATAAGCGTCGTCGTCGCTGTAATCGCCGAGCTTCACAACGCGGCGTATAAGCATAATCACAAGCATCACCGCGCCGATGATCAGCACTGCTATGCCTATAACTATTATTTTGGCGTTTGAGGAAAGCGAGCCGAACCGCGATATGAAGCCGCCGCTTTTTGGCTCCTCTGCATTTGTATCGGTGAGCTTGAATTCGGGGCTGCGCTGCAGCACGCCCTCGGCACTGTCATAGCGGTAAAAGCCGAAGCCCTTATCAAAAAAGCAGTAGGTGTAGTAAAAATCCGAAAGGCTTTCATCCGGACTTTTGTAGGCAGTAATATCAAAATCGCCTATTTTTACGCTTGAAGGGTAAAAGCCGTCGGGAATGGATTTATCTTCGGGTATATCGGCAAATATATATGTATTATTGCCGAAGGTTGCATATTTTAATTTTTTGAAAGTTTCTCCGTCAGCCTCTAAAATATAGGGCAGGTAGCTTTCACTGTTTTCACCCTTCAGGTAGTAAATGGTGTAATTTGCGTCCGTATCCTGCGCAACGGCAACCTCTGCTCCGCCGCGCGAAGCGGTGGTCGCCTTAAAGCCGTTCGGCAGCTTAAAGCCGGAAAGGTCGGTGGCAATGGAATATTTGACACCGTCTATAACGGCGCTGTTATCGGTGCTTGCCGTATTGTCCTCAGGTTTGCTTTCTTCCCCTGTTTTTTCGCCCTCCGCCATGCGGGTTATAACTATTGTGTAGGTCTTCTGTGTGCCGTTTTGCGCCGTAACCGTTACGGTGCGGGTGTTTTTACCTACCGCAAGCGCCTCCTTACCGCCTACGGCAACGGTCGCCTTGCCGTCGGTTGCGGTTGCAAATACTTTGCAGGAGGTAACCTCATATTTAACCTTGGCGGTGTAGCTTGTTCTGCCGGAGGAGAAAGCCGGACTCAGCGTTCCCTCACTTAAGGATAACGATTTCAGCGTTGCAACGCCGGGCTTTGCCGCATCGGAAACCGTAAGGGTGGCGGAAGCTCCGATATTGTATTCACCGTCACCGTATGCGCCTCCGCTTACATTTATCGGTGAAGAGCCTGCGTTTTTTGCGGTAAATGTAAATTTGTAAGTGCCCTTTGTCTCACCGCTGTGAGTGGGCGCTGCCTTTACTACGCCGCCTCCGCCGTTTGCTGCGCAATCGGCGCTTTTATATTCCAGCACACTTTGATTATAGGAAACGGAAAAATCCGCTCCGTACATTTTAAAGCCTGCATTAACCGTTACGGTAATTGTTACATTTTGCCCTACCGTCGGTTTTTGCGGATTGAAGGATATAACCGTGCTTGCGGCTGATGAAGGAATAGCTGCCGCCGATATAATGAGCGTTATTGCCGCAATCAACAAAGCCGCTTTTTTAAATATTTTTTTCATAATCAGTCTCCGTTCTTATAATATTGCGAAAAACAGTAATCAGGCAAGCGTCTTGATTCCCAAAATGTGCATCTGCACATTCGCAAGGTCTCTGCCGTTTATTTTACCGTCAGAGTTTGTATCGGCTCTTGTAAAGGCTTCGCCCGAAAGAGCCTTTATACCCAAAATATGCATCTGCACATTCGCAAGGTCTCTGCCGTTTACAATTCCGTCACCGTTTGTATCTCCGGGTATGGTTTTTACGGGCGGCGTGCTGCCGCCGATCGTCAGCGTGCAGTCGGTCGTTGCTTCGACGAAAATTTTGTAATTATTTATGTAGCCGGACTGTGATTTAACAGGCAGAACGACCGTGTTCGCGCCCTTTTTAAGCTTGAATGACGCCGCACCCGCATATGAAGCGCCCGAGGGCACGGTATAGGCGATATTGGTGTTGCCCGTAACCCTTAAGCTGTATTCATATACAAAGTCAGTCATGGAATAGGTGGGAGTAAGCCCGGGGGCGGAAAGCGTTTTGAAATAATAGTTGTTCAGGTTGTTGTTTTCCTTCGGCA
>ERZ826220.3596-NODE-3596-length-11799-cov-6.855586_pt1 | contig 11799 bp, 10 predicted proteins | sample MGYA00519927_ERZ826220 | MGnify/ENA primary metagenome ERZ826220 (study PRJEB31778, sample SAMEA3449225) | human gut metagenome | biome: human gut; feature: human-associated habitat; material: faeces | place: United Kingdom | collected 2010/2012 ...
CGGAACAGCGCTCCGCTCATGCGGAGCGAGTGCTCTGTTTTTGCGGAATATGCACCAAAAAAGGAAATACACAATAGATACAATTAAGAAATAAGATCAGAAGTCTTTTACACCAGAAAATAGATTTACAAGAAAAATAATCTGTTATTGAACCGAAAAATTGGGGTGAATTGGATTATTATCATATAATAGTATATAAAGATTGAAAAAGGACATAATTATGGTATAATTAAACCATAAAAGGAGGTGCTGATTATGCCACAAATAATTCCTATAAAAGAATTGAAAAATACTTCTGAAATTTCTGAGATGTGTCATAGGACAGAGGAACCTATCTATATTACAAAAAATGGATATGGAGATATGGTTATCATGAGTATGGAGAATTATGAATCGACAATGAAACAGCTTGCAATGTATCGCGATATTGAAATATCTGAAAGGCAGATCGAAACAGGGCAGGTAAAAGATGCAAGAAAGGCACTGGGTGAAATGAGGGCAAAGTATGGTTTATAAATTAAATGTTACAGATCATGCAGACGAATTACTTGATAATCTTGTGTATCATTTGATTTACCGCCTGAAAAGCAAAGAAGCTGCAAAACATTTGTTAGATAGTGTAGAAAGTATTTATGACCGATTGGTGGAGAATCCATACCAATTTCCGAAAAGTCGGGATATGTATTTGGCAAAAAAAGGATATTATGAGGCGGTTATTCCACAAATGAATTATATCGTGATATTTGATGTAAGAAAAAATATTGTAAATATAGTTGGTATTTTTCATCAATTAGAGAATTATCTAAGCAAATTGTAATATAAGAAAATGATGTATTATATTAAAGAGCAATTGACATAAATTTGTATGAAGTTTATTGTAATAATAACAACAGACAACTTGAGTGTCTGTTAAGCGAAGAAGTAAGGTGTTGTGCCAGAGGATTAATGCCTTGCAAGTTTTATAAGGGTTTGGCATTTATCACAATCTGGCTAGAGAATGCAGACTCTCAAAAGAAAATGCCAGAGGCTCTGTTTTATACAGGGTCTTTCTTTTTGACTAAATTGCATGAAAGCAATTCGCGAGGGCTTGCCCAGTAGGAAAAGAGAGAAACTGATCATAATCTTTGATAAAAAAGTCAGGTTGATTATATTTAATCTTCCTGACTTTTCTACATAATTAGCTAATATTTTCTATATATCATTAAAAGCATACTCTCGTGGCAGATTCCTCTTTGCACCGATAATGTACAGAATTGCCGGCATATAACAGGAAAAAAGATAATAACCTGCATAAGAAGCGGAAGCTTATAATTAAAATGTCCTACAGACGCTCCAGCATTAAAAATCATATAAAGAGTAGCCACGATATCGAAGATAACTGCCGTTACCAACAAAATCTTTCCATTATTAACAAGCTGTGCAGACTTTTCGGTTGTGCCACAATCGCGTTCAGCGATATTTCCAAATGATAAAGATAGCCAAAAGAAAGTAAGACCAATTGCCGCAACAAATAGAAGAATTACCCCTTCCAATCCCAGTTCCGAAGGAATCACAATCGTCAAAAATAAGGAAATTAAGAAAACCAAAGAAAGAAGCGCCGTTCCAATAAGTCCTGTTAGCTGATAATAAATCCCAGCACCTTTTAACAGACGACGTCCACCTGGAGTTTTTCTGCCGCCAATAGAGCAGAGCAGTTCATCACAAAATTCCGTTGGAGTCATGCTTCTTGTCGTTGGCTGCATCATATATAAAACGCTTTTTACGTTAAAAAAGTGCTGTGATCATAAGGCTTTTTGCAAGCAAAAATGAAAAGGCTATATATAGGTAGCCTGCGAAACTGGAAGTGCCCATTTTGGGCCTAATTTAAAGAATAATGTCCTGACAGAGACCAATGGAATGACTCTCTGCTGGGGATCCAAAAGGAAAGGAAAAAATGATGAATACAAAAACAGAGGGGAACACATTTACAAAGAAAATCAGGCCGACAGTCTATGTTGTCCGTTATCATTTTAATGAAGATGCAAAGGAAACCATGCAGGAGAAGATTAACCGGATGCTGGTTACAGAAGCAAGCCGAAAGGCAATGCAATAGATGGGCAGAGACAATTGGAATTGAGATATGTTTGAGAATGTGATATGATTTGAACACTAAATCAGAGTTTGAGGTGGAAATATGGCATCAAGCAAGGAATACTTGAAAGATTAGTAATTTCAGCAAGTTTTACTGCAGATAAAATTCTCCTGTGCTATAATAGTCTAAAATATTGATTGACTATGAGGAAATACAGATGGAGCAAATACTAATCCTAGAGGACGATATAGCCTTAAATCAGGGCTTGTGCAAGGCATTAAAGACAGAGAACAGAAGGATAGTCTCCTGTGAGACTATAAAAGCTGCAAGAGACCAGCTCCTGTGCGGCTGTCCGTCTCTCATATTACTTGACATAAATCTGCCGGATGGAAGCGGGCTTGATTTTTTACAGGAACTAAAGAGAAACTATCCAACTATACCGGTTATTCTCCTGACCGCAAACGATACCGACATGGATATAGTAAAGGGGCTGGAGCTTGGCGCAGATGACTACATCACAAAGCCTTTTTCACTGTCAGTATTAAGGGCAAGGGTAAATACCCAGCTTAGAAAGGCGGAAAGCTTACAGGCACATACCTCTGCCAGTGTATATAAGAAGGGCTGTTATGAATTTGATTTTGAGAGAATGATATTTTTAGTAGATGGACAGGAAATCGAGCTTAGTAAGACCGAGCAGCGTCTTTTAAGGCTTCTGGTTCAAAATGAGGGCATAAACCTCCGCAGAGATTTTCTTCTGGACAGAGTCTGGAATGACAGCGCGGAATTTGTGGATGCCAATGCCCTCTCTGTGTCTGTCAAGAGGCTCAGGGACAAGCTTGGCACACCGGACAGCATTAAAACAGTATATGGAATAGGATATAGATTTGAATGAATAACTATAATACAGCCATCTGTATCGTGGGCATATGCCTTGTAATTACAGCACTTGTAATTTCCATCAACCATCTGCGCACGAAGAAAACCATTGATAGAATAGAAAATATGTTAAATGAGGCAGCCAAAGGGAATTTTTCTGAAAAAAGCTTTGACGAGACACGCTTGTCCTCGCTTGAGTCCAGGTTCGCCCATTATCTGAGTGCTTCTGTGGTCTCTGCCAGAAATGTGGAGCTGGAAAAGGACAAGATTAAGTCGTTAATTGCGGATATTTCCCACCAGACCAAGACTCCCATAGCCAATCTGCTCTTATACAGCGAGCTATTGCTTGAGGATGATACTGACAATTTATCAGTCCAGATGCGTGAAAATATTGTCCAGCTTCATGCCCAGTCGGAAAAATTGCAGTTTTTAATCGCCTCTCTGGTGAAGCTGTCAAGGCTTGAAAACGGCATATTGCAGCTCTCCCCACAGGAAGAAGCTCTTAAGTCCATGCTGACACTGGCTGTAAAAGAGACAGAGTTCAAAGCCAGGGCTAAAGGGCTTGAGCTTATACTTCATGATACTGATGAAAAAGCTTATTTTGACAGCAAGTGGACTTTGGAAGCCATCTGCAATATCCTCGATAATGCTTTAAAATACACAAACGCGGGCACTATAAGCCTATCTGTTACTGCATATGAAATGTTTGTAAGAATTGATATAAAAGACAGCGGAATCGGCATAAAAGAGGAGGAGCTTCCTAAGATCTTTTCAAGATTTTACCGCTCAGAAGATACCAAAAATATGGAAGGTGTGGGCATAGGACTGTATTTAAGCCGGCAGATTCTAAGTGAAGAGGGCGGCTACATAAAGGTGTCCTCCGTATATGGACAGGGCAGTACTTTTTCTGTGTTTCTGCCAAAATCGGCTTAAATCTTTCAAAACTGTAATAATTTAATTAGTTCCGGAAAGAATCTGGAAAGAATATTGTGTAATAATCTGTATGTAGCGAAAAATGCTGCATACAGTTTTTTAGTTTACGCGGGCAACGAGTCAAATTCGCGAAGCGTATTTTATCTCGTTTTTAAGGAGGATATATGGACATTTTACAAGCATGTGATTTGAAGAAAACCTATGGAACAGGTGAGGCCTGTGTACATGCCTTAGATGGCGTGAGTCTCAATGTAGAAAAAGGAGAGTTTGTGGCTATTGTGGGCACAAGCGGCAGTGGCAAATCCACCCTCTTACATATGCTGGGTGGTCTGGACAGACCAAGCTCCGGCAAAGTATTCGTGGATGGCAAAGATATCTTTTCCCTGAAGGATGAGGAACTTACCATTTTCAGACGAAGAAAAATCGGCTTTGTATTTCAGGCATATAATCTGGTGCCTGTACTAAATGTATACGAAAACATCGTGCTTCCAATCGAACTGGATGGCGGTAAAGTCGATAAGGAATTTGTAAAAAAAATAACAGAGACACTGGGGCTCGACCAGAGACTTGACGCTCTTCCAAATCAGCTCTCAGGAGGACAACAGCAGAGAGTTGCCATAGCCAGAGCATTGGCGGCAGAGCCTGCCATAATTCTTGCGGATGAACCCACCGGAAACTTAGACGGACGTACAAGTCAGGACGTATTGGGTCTTCTGAAGGTGACAAGCCAGAAGTTCTCGCAGACGATTGTGATGATTACCCACAACGAGGAAATCGCCCAGCTTGCGGATCGCATAATAAGAATTGAGGATGGACATATTCAGGAGAGAGCAGTATGAGAGTAAAGAACAGAAAATGTATCCGCAGACTTAGCTTCAAGTCTCTGTGGGCATCCAGAAAAAGAAATATTATTGCAATTTGTGCTATAGCACTCACAACTTTGATGTTTACATCATTATTTACCATTATGCTGTCTGTAAACTCAAGCTATGAGATCTACAATTTCAGACAGGCAGGTGGCTATAGCGATGGCATCTTTAAGGATTTATCAAGAGAACAGGCTGATAAAATAGCCGCCCACAAGGGAGTCAAGGCATCTGGTGAGCGTATCGTGTGCGGCTTCAGCTCCTCTGACGTATTCGGCAAGGTAGCGGCGGAAGTAAGCTACATGGATAAAAACTGTACCAAGTGGAGCTATGCCACCCCAACCACGGGAAAGGAGCCTCAAAAAGAAAATGAAATAGCCATGGACACTACAGCCTTAAGACTCCTTGGCGTAGAACCGAAGCTGGGAACAAATGTGACGATTACTTATCAGGCTGGTAATGGAACAGACACCGGGATACCACAGACCGACAGCTTTATCCTCGTCGGCTATTGGGAGTATGACGATTTGATGCCTGTTCACTATATCAACGTATCAAAAGCCTATGTAGATAAAATCAACGAAAAGTGTATAGCCGTTGGTGATGAAGCTCTTGACATAGACTTAAATGTCATGCTTCCTTCCAAGCTTAATATCAGGGAGCAGATGGAAAAAATAGATACAGACTTAGGCTATGACTGGAATACAAGAGACCAGGAGAACAGCGCCAGAATCGGTGTGAACTGGGGACTTACTGCCTCATCTGTAAGCTCTGACATAGATTTCTCACTGGTAGCTGCAATCCTTGCTTTTTTCCTGCTTATTATATTTACAGGCTATCTGATTATATACAATATATTCCAGATTTCAGTGACTGGGGACATCAGGTTTTATGGCCTGCTAAAGACAATCGGTACCACCCCAAGACAATTAAGGCACATAATCACACAGGAAGCTCTGTTTTTGTGTATTATCGGTATTCCTGTAGGATTGCTTCTGGGCTATGGCATTGGTGCGGTTTTAACTCCTATTGCATTAGAAACCACAAGTATTATAGGCACAAAGGCTGCTATCAGCAGCTCGCCGCTTATTTTTATCGGTTCTGCTGTATTTGCCATTATCACTGTCTTTTTGTCCTGCAGGAAGCCCGGCAAAATGGCTGCAAAGGTATCGCCTGTTGAGGCAGCAAAATATACAGAAGGTATGACCGGCAAAAAGAAAAAGCGCCACAGCCGTGGGGCTAAGGTATATCAGATGGCTTTTGCCAATCTTGGCAGAAATAAGAAGAAAACTATCCTGGTTGTAGTCTCGCTGACACTTTCCGTAACTCTTTTAAATGTGCTTTTTTCACTTGTCAACGGCTTTGACATGGATAAATATGTGGACAGGTCAACCTGTGCAGACTTTATCGTGAGCAGTACAGATTATTTCCGCTATAATACGGCAGATGAATATATAGGAGCAGATACCATTGATGAGATAAAGGAAAACACAGATGAGACTGTCTCTGGAAGCGGCTATGACCTGGCAGACATATCCCCTATGATGTGGATGGAGACAGACCAGTATAGTAAACTGGCAGAAAACTATCTAAGCGGCAAAGAGCTGCAGGAGGAAATCTCCCACTACGAGCAGAAAGGTGACAGCATACTTGTCGACGTCAGTATAGAGGGCTTTGACGATGGACTTTTTGATAAGCTTACTGTAGTAAAAGGCTCCCTGGAGCCACTATCTGACCCGGATAGCCACGCAATCGCTGTAGCTGTATCCACAGACGATTACGGCAATATAGTAAATTTGGACAACTACCCTGAGCTGGGAGACACTTATACCGTAAACTACCAGATTGGATATGACATAGACAGCCGAACCGGCGAGCGGGCAGACCAACAGACCACGCCTGAGGAGTATTTGGAATACCATGAGGAAGAGGCAAAGGAGGTGGAGTACAGTGTATGTGCTCTTGTGACGGTTCCTGATTCCATCAGCTTCCGTTATACAAGTCTGGGTTATAGTATGGTTTTGCCGGTAGAGAAGCTTAAGGAGGACAGCGGTACAGATGTCATTCCAAAATTTTATATGTTTGACACACCGGATTCTCAGGCAGAAGCAAGTGCTGAGCAGTATCTGCAAAAGCTCACAGCAGGAGATACATCTACTCTCATGTATGAGAGCAAGGCATCTATCAGACGTGAATTTACCCGGTTTAAAAATATGTTTTTAATCTGTGGTGGTGCCCTCTGTGCTATCATCGGACTTGTGGGCATACTTAATTTTTTCAATGCAATTATGACAGGAATTTTGTCCAGAAAAAGAGAATTTGCCGTATTACAGTCTGTGGGCATGACCAAGAGACAGCTAAAGCTCATGCTTATTTATGAGGGCTTATTTTATGCGGTGGGCTCCATCATAGCATCCCTCATACTTTCAGTGGTGCTCAGCCCTATGCTTGGCAATATGATGAGTGCTATGTTCTGGTTTGTAACATACCATTTTACCATTATGCCTGTAATCCTGATTATACCAGTATTTCTCTTGCTGGGCTGGCTGATTCCTGCTGTGCTTTACCATGCCGGCAAGAGGCAAAGCATTGTCGAAAATCTAAGGGAATTGTAATTGGTGTTTTAATAAAATTTTGTAACTGAAAACCAGCTGAAATGAAAAATCAGAAATTAAGAGTAGATAACCTGAAACATGGTTATCTATTTTTGATTGTCTTGATTTTCTTTACCATTGAATTTTTTACGGAAAGATATGATATACTTGGTTTAATCAGATGAACGAAAGAGAGGATATTGTGATGGATATATTAGAAATGATGAAAGAAAGACACGGCGTAAGACAGTATAAAAATCAGGCGATCGAACCATCGAAAAGAGAAGAAATCAGCTCCTTGATAATGATGTCAATGCGGAGAGTAGATTATCCATTCAGACTTTTTCGACGAACCGAAACAGAATATTAATAAAATGATTGCAGAAGTAAAGAAATATACAGAACAATTTCAGATAGAACATCTGTTAAAGAAAAACCCTTATGAATTATCCGGTGGTGAAAAGCAGAGAGTTGCTATATGTCGTGCGTTAATCAATAATCCTGATCTGATGGATAAATTATCACCGGATGGTCAGAAGGCAATTGCCGAAGCAATGGATAAATCGGTTATGACACCTTTGGCCAGCGGATTTATTGATTTTGAGTTGCGAGAAGGATTCCGCGGAAATACTGACGGATTAACATCGGATGATATTTCAAAACTCCGGGAACATGATCCTGGATTTGGTAAGATTATAGGAATTGATACGACAAAATTCTATACATCAGGTCCGGAAAAAAATGTGACAATCATCAAATTGGACTATGAAGACATCAAACCAGCATTAAGTATTGACCAGAAAGGATTTGAAAAAGAAAATATCGTTCCGGGGTCTATCCGTGCTTATAAAGAATTTGGTCAGAGCATGAAGGTGGACGGCATGCGGTTTGGAGTGACCAATCTTGTCACTTTTGAAGCAAAATTAAAGGGAGAAGATCTGCCATACAGAACAACTTGTGTTATGGATGATTCCGGCCGCGTAAGAGGTTTTTTGGAAGTGCAGGAGCCAGATCGCCGTATTCCGATGGATCTACAGGCAAAACTGGATGCAGCACCGGGAACAGAAACACATTTTGCAAGTCTGGACCGTACAGATCCGGAAAACAGGGCATGTATTCCTGGGCTTCGAAATGCAACGCCAGAAATAAGAGAAGCTTTCTTTGATAAAGTGGAAGCGAAGATGCCTGAGTTTATGGAAAAATTCTGCGATAACATGAAAGAGGACTTCCTGGAGCGTAAGGATGCATTGATTGCAAAGCTGGATGAAGCAAAACAGGAAAGAGCTATTGTACATATTGACCTGAATAAAGTAGAGCTTGTACGTGAAAATGTTCTGTCAGAACTTGCAGATGCACGGACCGGTATGCAGGATATTGCAGAAGACATGAACGATGTCATGCTTGGATATTACCCAGTTAATAATAAGATCAATGATGTCGATGTAAAATTGAATAGAGAAGATATTTCAAAAGAAGAAAAAGAGAGTCTGGAAAAAGAGCGTGCCGACTATGTAAAAGAACGGGAAGAAATCGGTCAGAAGCTTGATGATATGAAACCGGGTTTTGTGGAAAGATATAATGATTATCTTAAAATCAGTGAACGTTCTGAATTGCCGGCACTGGACCGGTTGTCCGAAACGCTGAGTGAGTCTTTCCTGAATGCAAACGGGCGTGTAGAAGCATTAAGCATGTATCTGGAGCGTATATATGGTGCAGATGTTGACGATGGGGAAGGTAATTTATCAAAAACACGAATCATGGACGGATTGGAGTATGGTACTGAGTTCCATGGAGAACCACGTTTCCAAATGGTTTGCGCATGGGAAGGTCAGAAAGAAACGCTGCCTTATCAGGGTACGTTTAAAGAGTATTTGAAAGAGAATCCGGATCTGTTCACAGAAATAGACAGCCGGTTGGAAAAGATCATAGATGCGTATAATGAGACTGCACCAGATACGGATAAAATCACAATTGGAGAAGACGGCCAGCCATATACAAAAGATGGAATTTTAGTTGAAGCTGTAACAACCGGTAAACATGAAGATTTTCCTAAAAATGAATTGGAGAAGGTCTATAACCGGGATATGGATACATCAAATAGCATTCCGCCTACTGTAGATGAAAAGGGAAAGGAATATGTTGATACCCAGAAAATAAAAAATCATATGGAGAGTCCGGTAGAGAAAGATACAAGAACAAAAGCTGAAATTGCTGATACTTTTGTTGAAAAAGGAATCACAAGAGGACTTGATAAAGACGAGCTTCGCATTACGGATCAGGCAGCCACAGGGACGATTAAAGAAATTATTGGTGTCGCAATGGAAGTGCCACAAAATCGCATGAATTTCGACAAAGAATTATATTCACTTTGTAAAGCAGTAGACAATCATGGATCTTACGAGAAACTTCCAGATATGGAAAAGCTGAAAGCAGATGCAGATAGTATTTTCAAAAAAATGACGGAAGAAGAAGAAGGACCATTCCCGGATTTAGACCGGATTGAAAAAAATGATACAGAAAAAAACGATAATGGGGTCCAGTCAGATGTTTCAAAAAAAGATTCAACTTCGGATAAAGTAGAAAATATCTTCCGATCAAAAATGGCGGGCGGATTCGGTAAGATAGATATTACAAAAGATATTGAATTGTCGGATGATAAAAAGAAAGAAATTCGTGTGGAAGCAGAAAAAGAGGCAAAGCATTCGGATGAACCGCTTGAAAAAATCATTGAACGAAAAGAAAATGAAGTGAAAGATGAAATCCGGGCGGTAGCAAAAGATATCGTACATTACAAGGATGTTATGACAAAATTATCTGCTCTTGGTATTCCAGATCGATATCTTTCCAGATATACGCCGCTTATGCGTATGAAACTTGAGTATGATTCTTCTATTCGGAAAGCGGAAAGTATGGGATGTAAGGTCGGGGAAGATTGTTTCATTAAGAAAAGCGTCAGTATTCTGGAAGTTCGTCTGGAACAATTAGAGTATTACAGAAGTGATATGCCAACAAGTCGTGTCATGGAAGCAATTCTTGGCATTAAAACGACCAAAGATGATCTGTATAAAGAAACGGTAGAGAAAGATGGCAAAACGGAAACAATTGAACATACATCTTATTCAAAATATGTGGCCGCATTGGAGCTGTTCTATGCAATTGGCGGTGGACTTGGTACGCTGCTTGGCTTTTTACCGATTTATCCGAAAGAAAAGAATGATGTTGAGAAAAGTGAAACCCAGGATATTTCTGGAAAAGATATGGAAAAAGAAGACATGCCGGGGAATGAAGACAAAATAGAGAAACCAGATGGAGAAGATAAAACGGATGTACCGGATGCTCATCCGAAAGAAGATCAGATTTCACAGGAAAAAGAAGATATTGAACAACCGCAGGAACAAATAGAAATTCCTGAAAATGATTTGACTGCTTCGGAATCAACTGGAATTACCAATGATGTTCAGAATGATACAGTGGACTCCAAAGATGCTGAACCAGAACATGCAGACATTGAAAAAGAGAAAGGCAAGGAAGATATGCCGGAAAAGGATGAATTGGAAAGGGATCTGGATAAAGAAGAACAGCCGGATGTAGAACGTTATGAAAATGATACGGAAATAGAACCGGATGAGAAAGAAGACAAACCTGAGTCAGCCGTAGATGAACCGGAGGATAAAAAAGAGGAACAGGAATTAGCAGTAGAGAAACCGGAAGATACAGAAAATAACATTGATCAAAAGGAACCGAATGAAGAACAAACAGAGATAGAAAAGCCGGAAGACAAAGAAAAAATTGAGCAAGATACAACAGATGAAAATGATCATACAGAAAAAGAAAAGCCTGATCAAGTTGAAACTGATAATCAGGAAATAGAAAGAGAAGAGAATGATCAGCCAGATCAGAAAGAAGATACAACAGAATTTTCAGAAAAAGAATTCCCGGAAGATGATTCTGCAGATTCACAAACGGATAAAGCGGAACAGACAGAGATTGAAAAAGACCCAGAAGAACCAGAGGATGAGGATGGCCGGGAAGAGGAAGCGCACGGAGTTACAATATCGGAAAAGGAAAATGAAGAGGATCGCGTAAAAGAAGATGCGGTAGCGTCTTCGAAAATGGAACAAAAGGCACCACAAAAAGAAGATTCTGGAATAGATAATCAGGACAAAAACACTGAAAAACCGATGGATTCTACTGATTTTAAAGAAGACATAAGACCAGATGAGCAACCAGACAGTAATGAGATAGAAGGACTGGAATGGAAACATGTATTCATCATTGATTGTGTGGAAGGGGTATGCCCTTCTCCAAAAGCTGAGACAGCGGAAGAACTGGAAGAGGAGCGCAGATTGTTTTATGTCGCAATGACACGTGCAAAAGAGCATCTTTATCTGTGTTATTATAAAGGAGACTGTGAGAAAAAGTCTGTAAATAAGATTCTTCTATGATATGCAAGGGTGGC
>ERZ826220.3605-NODE-3605-length-11769-cov-3.352484_pt1 | contig 11769 bp, 11 predicted proteins | sample MGYA00519927_ERZ826220 | MGnify/ENA primary metagenome ERZ826220 (study PRJEB31778, sample SAMEA3449225) | human gut metagenome | biome: human gut; feature: human-associated habitat; material: faeces | place: United Kingdom | collected 2010/2012 ...
TACAGCATCCGCCGGGTTGTTATTCCGAATGCGTCGGATATTGTCGAACGGACAGAAAAATTCAACATGATTCTTCAAAAAGAAGCGCAGCATGAAGCCGATTCCGATGATTTGGATGAGAAGGAGCGGCTGCGTGCATCGCTTTATCATGACCTGATTGAACCGGTTGAGGGATTCATGGCGGGGTTTGAAACGGTTTGGCTTGCGCCGGATACTGTGGCAGTCAATTTACCTTTTGACGTGTTGGGAAGGTCCAAAAGGGATATTCCCGTGGATAGACATAATTTCGTTATCATTGAATGCTCAAGGGACTTCCTGTTCGGCGTTGACGGGGCGGCGAACGGCAGCGGAAGCCTTATCATCGGCAATCCGAAGTACCTGCTCAACGAAAAAACGATATCGCCCAAGGCCTCGCGCTTGCAGCCCGTGCCCATAAACGCACCAAGAATATCGCGATGCGACAAATCATAATAGCGCTTATCCCAGGCCGCCAGAAAATAGGCCATGCCGAAATCCGGCTGACCGTAGAAATCATCGGCAACAAAGGCAGCCTTCACCCTTTCGGCATTACTGAAGCCGCCGTCGCTTTCCAGACGCACATTTTCGTAGTTCGCCGCAATAATTTCCGCAACGTTATAGGCATGAGGATCAAGAAACTCGCTCACACGGAACTTGCGTGATTTATTGGCGCCCTCGGCCAAGTCCAGCAGCTTGGCCGCCAGCTGTTCGTCACCGCCGGCTTTAAAGTAACGCAGAATTTTTTCTCTGTCTGCCATAAATTATTTCCCCTGTAATTCCTTATCTCTTTGCAGCACTGCCTGCACCGCATCATAAAAAGCACCGCGCACGCCATGGTTTTCCAAAGCATGGATGCCGGCAATAGTCGTGCCGCCGGGGCTTGTTACCTGGTCGCGCAGCTGTGCCGGATGCAGGCCGCTTTCTACGCACAGCTTGCCGCTGCCTGCCATTGTCTGTGCCGCCAGCTTAATAGCCAGTGCACGCGGCAGACCGGCACGCACGCCTGCGTCAGCCAGTGCATCAATAATCACAAAGCAATATCCCGGTCCGCAGCCGGAAATTGCGGTAATCGCCTGCAATGCTTTTTCATCTACAAATTCTATTTCGCCGCAGCTGCTGAAAATTGCTGCCGCAGTCTGCTTCATCGGCTCGGTTACCGCCTCATCGCAGCAGATGGCAGTCATGCCGGCGCCTGCTGCCAGCGGAGTGTTCGGCATCGTGCGGATTACCGGGAACCCCGGAGCATAGGCATGCAGCTGCGCAAGCGTAACACTGCCCATGATAGAAAGTACCCAGGCATCCTTTTTCATCGCAGCTATCAGCTCGGGCACCAGCGCCACCGGTGCAACCTGAGGCTTAACGGCAAAGATTACCAGGTCTGCATCCTTTACTGCCTCTTTATTATCCGTAGTAACATTTACACCAAAGGCTTCATGCAGACTGCGCGCATGTGCTTCAGTTGGCTCACCTACGGTAATCATCTCCGGCGCAATCAAACCGCCGCCGATAATACCCTTGATAATAGCTTTGGCCATAGCGCCGCCGCCGATAAATGCAATCTTCTTTACTGCTATTTGTCCCATGGATTATTTCCCCTCTCGTCAAGCTCGTGTTCTTCGCCCGCATCTATATCTACGTTTTTCGGGGCGCAGATAACAATATTGCGGCCCAGCTTTTTCATGCTGCCGCCGATAGCATAAACAGTACCGCTGATAAAGTCAGTCATACGCTTGGCAACAACATTATCTGTCTTATCGTAATTAACAACTACAGCCTGATTATCACGCAGATAATCGGCAATCTTAGGAGAATCATTGAAATCTACAGGCTCCAGCAGTACAACTGTCATAAGCTTATCGGCAATAGGCAGGTTAATGGTTTTGCTGCCCATTTTTTCATTTTTAACCGGCTCCGGCTTTGCTGCCGAACCTTTGAAGTTCAAAATGGATTTGCGTTCACGCTTAGGCTCCTCTGCCGGTGCTGCAGCAGCAGGCTCCTTGCTGCCGAAGAAACGCTTCTTGGGTTTAGCCGGCTCCTGCTCGGTCTTGGCAGGCTTTTGCTCTACTTCTTCCTCGATGATTTCTTCCTCTTCCGTTACGCCGTAAGGCACGAAATGGAAATACTTACCGGACATGTTCACCGGACTTCCGTGCGTCAGATGACCGCCGTGGGACAAATTCATTCCCATCACCGTATCGCCCGGCTCGAGCATGGCAAAATAGACCGCCATATTGGCCTGCGCGCCGGAATGGGGCTGCACATTGGCGTGTTCCGCCCCGAAAAGCGCCTTGGCGCGTTCGCGCGCCAGATCTTCAACGATATCGACATATTGGCAGCCGCCGTAATAGCGCTTTCCCGGATATCCTTCGGCATATTTGTTGGTCAGGTGAGAGCCCATTGCGGACAGAACCGCGTCGCTGACGAAGTTTTCGGATGCAATCAGTTCCAGATGCTCGCGCTGGCGCGTCAGTTCCTTGCGCATCGCGTCGCAGATTTCGGGATCAACAGCCTTGATGGATTCGAAATCAATCATAGTCCGTACCTGCCTTCCTAATATGATAAATGTATTATACGCTCGAAATTTGACAAAAGCAAGACCCCGTGATTCAAATGATCGACGGAATATGCCCGAAAATTCCGAATAAAAGAAAGAGAAGAGGCTGAATGATTCAACCTCTTCTCCATGCTTGTGTGCGGCGACGGATTACTTGCTCTCCGCCGGAGCCTTCGGCGCGACAGGCGCGGCGGGCTTTGCGGCCGCCGGAGCCTTCTTCACCTTATCCAGCTTGTTGCGCGGCGCGCGGCGATCACGCATGGTGATGGCCTTCTTCGGGCACTTCGCCGCGCACAGGCCGCAGCCCGTGCACGCGCCAAGCACCTTATGCGGCTGCTTGAGCGCGCCCTCGATAGCGTCGAACTTGCACTGCTTGGTGCACAGGGTGCAGCCCACGCACTTACTCGGATCGATGTACGCTTCCTTGCGCGTCTCGAAATTGGCCTGCATCGCGCCCGTCGGGCAGGCGTCTGCACAAGCCATGCAGCCCACGCACTTCTCGTAATCAATCTTGGGAACGCCATTCTCCATTTCAATCGCGTCGAAGTTGCAGGCCTTCACGCAGGCTTCGCAGCCGATGCAGGCGCGGTCGCACTTCTCTTTCAGCGCAATGCCCTTTTCCGGGTTGTGGCAGCCGACGTTCACTGTGCGCCCGGCGGGACGCATGGAAAGTACATGCTGCGGGCAAGCCGCGACGCACTTCTTGCAGCCCTGGCACTTCTCCTCATCGACGACCGCGATCTGCTTGATCGGGTCAATGTGGATTGCACCGAACGGGCAGGCGCGCTCACAGGTGCCCAGACCCAGACAGGCATACTGACACGCCTTGGTGCCGTTGTTGACCATGGAAGCAGCGACACAGTCCGTCATGCCCTGATATTCCGCCTTGGGCTTGCAGTGGTCGCCATAGCCCTGACAGGCCACGGACGCAACCATGCGAACGGAAGCGTTGACGCTCACGCCCATGATTTCGCCCATCTTTGCGGCGCAGGCCGGACCGCCCACAGCGCAGGCGCCGACCTCGGCCTTGCCCTCGGCAACCGCAGCCGCATAACCGTCGCAGCCCGGATAGCCGCAGGCGCCGCAGTTCGCGCCCGGCAGACATTCGCGCAGCGCTTCCGCCTTTTCATTGGCGGGCACCTTGAACACGCGGCCAGTGACGCCCAGCAGCGCGCCAAAGATCAGACCGAGAACGCTCATCACGAGCGCCGCAGTCAAAATTAACATTACATCCACGTTGGTTTCCTCCCTCGCTCTGCGATCAGATCAGGCCGCTGAAGCCGTTGAACGCAACGGCCATCAGGCCAGCGGTAATCATCGCGCCGGTGAAACCCTCCATCCACTTGGGCATGTTGTTCAGCGCCAGACGCTCGCGGATACCGGCGAACAGGCAGATGGCCAACGTATAACCCAGCGCGGAAGCCACGCCGTTGACAACGGAGAGAATCAGGTTGTAGCCTTCGGTCACGTTGAGCTGAGCCACGCCCAGCACGGCGCAGTTGGTCGTGATCAGCGGCAGATAGACGCCCAACGCCTGATACAGACCCGGGGACATCTTCTTGATCGCCATTTCAACGATCTGCACCAGAACAGCGATAACCAGAATGAAGGCGATGGTCTGGAGATACTCGATTTCCAGCGGAATGAGCAGGAACGTGTTGACCAGATAGGCCACCAGCGAGGCGACGGCCATAACGAAGGTGACGGCCATGCCCATGCCGAACGCGGTCTCCAGCTTCTTGGAAACGCCCAGGAACGGGCAGATGCCGTAGAAGCGGGACATCGCAAAGTTGTTGACGAAAATGGACCCAATCAGGATCGTAAGAACTGCATTCATCGTTTTTCCTCCTTACGCCTTCTTGGGCAGCAGCTTGTTCATCAGAGCCAGGGTGAGACCGAGCACGATGAAGCCGCCGGCCGGCTTGACCAGAATATCCATCGGCAGATAGCCCTCCGGCATGACCTGCACGCCAAAGACGGTGCCCACGCCGAACAGCTCGCGGATGGAGGAAATCAGGGTGATGGCCAGCGTGAAGCCCAGACCCATGCCCAAACCGTCAACCGCAGAGGCCAGCGGCTTATTCTTGAAAGCGAACGCTTCCGCGCGGCCGAAGATGATGCAGTTGACGACGATCAGCGGAATGAACACGCCCAGAGACGCATCCAGCGCAGGCAGGAACGCCTTGATGATCAGTTGAACGATGGTAACAAAGGTCGCGATAACCACGATAAACGCCGGAATACGAATCTGATCCGGAATCGCCTTGCGCAGCAGGGAGATAACCAAGTTCGAGAAAATCAGAACGAAGGTCACGGCCAAACCCATGCCAATGCCGTTGCTCGCCGCGGTCGTGATGGCCAGCGTCGGGCACATGCCCAGCACCATGCGGAACGTCGGGTTCTCGTCAATGATGCCGTTCATGAAGATTTTTCCATATTTCTTCATTTACTGCACCTCCTTAGCAGCCTGCCCCAGCGCATCGTTGATGGCATTGCTGGTCAGCGTCACGCCGCTCTTCACATCCACCTGAGCCGTCGCCAACTCTGCGCCAACCAACGCGGAAAGCGCATCGTCGGTCAACATGTCCGCGCCCAAACCCGGCGTCTCGTTGTTGTTCGGCGCGCTGACGGAAACGATCTTGCCATCCTCAACTTCAACATACAGCGTGAACTTGTTCATGCCCTTCACGGTGTACGGATCGCCCGCCACCGCAGGCGCGGCCTCAGCGCCGCCGAGGTCAGCGGCGGCCTGCTTCAGCGCATCGTTGATGGCGTTGCTGGTCAGCGTCACGCCGCTCTTCACGTCGATCTGCGCGGTTGCGATGTCCTGACCCACCAGCGCGTCGAACACACTCTGGTCGGCAATCAGGTCGGCACCGAAGCCCGGCGTCTCGTTGTTTTCCGGCACGGACACAGACACGATCTTGCCGTTGCTGTCCACAGTCACATCCACCTTGAACGCCGCAAAGCCAGTCACGTCATAGGTGTTCGTGGTGGTTTCCACCGGCGCGTCCTCGCCCTCGTCGCCGCCGTTGATGGCAGCGGCTTCCGCCAGAATCGCGTCCTTGTCGCCCGCGTGCGGCTCAATGCCGAGCGTGCCCTTCGTGTAGGTCAGCATCTCCTGCACCGCGTTCACAAACGCGCTGGAAGAGATCGTCGCGCCCGCAATGGTGTCCACATCATTGCGCAGCGTGTCCGGGTCAGCGGCGATCGCGATGAACTGCTCCTTGAAAGCGTCGTCGCCCACGCGGCTGCCGAGACCCTGCGTCTCCTGAAGGGAGCCGACATAGACCTGCGTGACGTAGCCGCCTTCGCTCACGCCGAGGGTGATCGGAATCTCTCCGCCATAGCCCTGCGGGTTCGCGGTCAGCGCATAACCCTTGATGCTGCCGTCAGCGTTTTTGCCGATGAAAATCTCATCAAGCACGCTGTCGTCAGAAATACCTTCATACTCAATCTGCTCGTATTCGCAGCCCGGCAGCACCGTGTTCAGCGCAGCCATCTTGGAGGCCAGCTTCTGCTGCTCGATCGGGCCCTTGGTCACTTCGTTCGTGACGGCCAGCAGCACAGAGGCAACAAGCGCAAAGATGAACAGACGGAGCGCAAGCTTCACAATATCACCCATTACTTCTTGACCTCCCCAAAGCTCTTGTTGCCGGTCACGCGCTCAATCAGCGGCGAGCAGACGTTCATCAGCAGGATGGCGTAGGAGCACCACTCCGCCGGGGTCTTCTTGCAGGCGCGGAAGATAAACAGCAGCAGACCACAGCCGATGCCGAACACGATCTTGCCCTTCGCCGTCGCCGGAGAAGAGGAATAATCGGTCGCCATGAAGAACGCGCCGAGAATCAGGCCGCCGGAAAGGAGCTGCGCCAGCGTCGCGTTCACATCAAAGCCGGTCTTCAGCAGATAGCATACCGCGAACGTGCCGATAAAGGCCGCCGGGATGTGCCAGGTGATAACCTTCTTATAGAAGAGGTAGGCCGCGCCGATCAGCAGCGCCAGCTTGCAGGTTTCGCCGATGGTGCCCGGAATATTGCCCAGGAAAAGCTGGCCCAGCGTGTAGGTGCCGGCCGCCGCGCCGATCGGGGTCGCGCTCGCCACAGCGTCAACGCCGGCCAGATTGCCAAACGCCGGGGCGGCGAACTTGTTCATCAGGCTCGCCCAGGACAGCGCCAGAATCGCGCGCGCGGCGAGCGCCGGGTTGATGAAGTTCTGGCCGATACCGCCGAAGATCATCTTGCACAGCAGGATAGCGATGACAGAACCGATCACCGGCATCCAGTACGGCACGGTGGACGGCAGGTTCATCGCCAGCAGCATGCCGGTCACGACCGCGCTGAAATCGCCGATCGTGTTGCGGCAATGAGCGGCCTTGCAATACAGCCACTCGCTCAGAACCGCAGCCGCGACAGACAATGCGAGGATGATCGCCGAGCGATAGCCGAAGAACAGCACACCGGCGACGGCAGCGGGCAGCAGCGCAATGCAGACATCCCGCATGATGCTCGTGGTCGAGACATTATCGCGCAGATGCGGAGAAGACGAAATCACATACTTGGACATTTTCACGTTCCTCCGTACTCAATTAGGACTTTTTGGCTTTCGTTCTGGCGATCGCCTTGGCCACGCGGCAGCTCTGCGTAAGCTCGCGCTTGGCCGGGCAGGCGAACGTGCAGCTTCCGCATTCCATGCAGTTCATCGCGCCGGCGGCAATCGCGCCGTCGTAGTCGCCGTGGCGAACGAGCGCGTCGATCTTCGCGGGCATGAGCTTCATCGGGCAGGCGCGCATGCAGCGGCCGCAGCGGATGCAGGCGGATTCCTCGGCGGAAATCGCTTCCTCGCCCAGCGCGAGGAAACCGCCGAAGTTCTTGGTGATCGGCAGATTCAGCGTCGGAACCGCATTGCCCATCATCGCGCCGCCGACAACCAGCTTGCGCACGCCTTCGGTCAGGCCGCCGGCCTGATCGATCAGATCCAGCAGCGGCGTGCCGATGCGGACGCGGAAGTTGGCCGGGTTGGCCACGCGGCCGGTCACGGTCACAACGCGGTCGATGAGCGGCTGACCCTTGCGCACGGCTGCAGAAAGCGCCGCGCAGGTGCCCACGTTCATCACGACGCACTTCGCCGCGGACGGCAGCTTGCCATTGGGCACAATGCGACCCGTCAGCGAATAGATCAGCGTCTTTTCAAAGCCCTGCGGATAGCGCGCGGGCAGAGAAACGACCTCGATGTTCTGCTTGCCGGAAGCCGCCTCGCGCATGGCCGCGATGGCGTCGGGCTTGTTGTCCTCAATGCCGACCTTCGCACAGGCCACGCCGCTGGCCTTCATCGCCAGTGCGATGCCGTCCACAATCTGCTCGGCGTTTTCCACCATGATGCGGTGATCGCTCGTCAGATACGGCTCGCATTCGCTGCCGTTGACGATCAGCGTATCGGGCTTTTCTTCCAATTTAGAAGTGTCGAGCTTCACATTGGTCGGGAAAGCCGCGCCGCCCATGCCGACGATGCCGCAGCGCGCCGCGATGGATGCGATATCCGCCGCGCTCAGCGCATCAACATTGTCGCACGGCTTTACGGACTCGTCCCAGCGATCCTCAAAGTCGTTGTCGATCACGACAGCGGGAACGCTCTTTCCGCTCGCCACGGTGCAGGTGGTAATCGCCACAACCTTGCCGGAAACGGACGCATGAACCGGCGCGGAAATGAATCCCTGAGCCTCTCCGATGATCTGGCCCATGTTTACCGTCTGACCCACCTTCACGCAGCACACCGCAGGTGCGCCGGCGTGTTGAGCCATCGCAATCATCACACGAGCCGGGGCGGCCGCGTTCACGATCTGCTGGGATTGGGTTGCATTCTTGCCATTGCCAATCTCGCGGGGATGGACGCCTCCGCCAAATGTCTGGGTAGTAGCCACAGACAAGTTCCTCCCTTCGCTTTTCAAGATGACGTGTCTGAGACATGCCATGGACTTGAATGAAATGTCAGGAGTCATTATAGCATAGAAATGCTAAAATGAAAACAGAGTTTCCACTTTTCTTCATCGTTAGTTTTTTCTCTAACCAGTGTTTCCCTATGTTTCGTTCGTTTTCTGTCGTCTGTCGGCACTTTTCGCCGCGCTTTTTCGAAAAGAAAACCACGTTTTTCTTCACAAACAGCAAAGCGGGTTGAGCCCGCCTTTACCTCCGTCAAAGTCTGCCAGGCATCAGGCTCTCGCTTACGTGGATGATTTTACGCAATTTCCCGTGCATCAAAAAAGACCGCCGGTCTGTTTTACATCCGGCGATCCTCTCGCTTTGACTTGAGATCAGAGCAGAATGCATACCATTCCGCCGTTCCCTTCGTTGATGATCTTTTCAAGCGTCTGCTGAACCTTGAGCTGTGTGTCCTCCGGCATGTGCATCAGTTTGTTGGATAACCCTTCCCGCACCAGATCGGAAAGCGGCTTGCCGAATAGATTGCTCTGCCAGAGCTTCTGCGGATCCTGCTCGAACCCTTCCATGAGATACCGCAGCATTTCTTCGGACTGCTGTTCCGTGCCGACGACCGGCGAAACCTCGGTCTGGATATCCACGCGGATCAGATGCAGGCTCGGCGCGCTTGCTCGCAGACGAACGCCGAATTTTCCGCCCTTCCCCATGATTTCCGGCTCCTGAAGCGTCAATTCGTCAAGCTGCGGCGGCACCAGCCCATACCCCGTTTCCCGAACGGATTGCAGCGCCTGCGCCACATGGTCGTATTCCTTTTTTGCCGCGACCAATTCCCGCAGCAGCGCCAGCAGATGCGCGTCGCTTCGAATCTCGGTGCCGCATTGTTCCGCCAGCACCTGATTGAACAGTCCTTCCTTGAGCACCATCTGCATGCCGACGCAGCCGCTTCCGTGGTCAACGCTTCGAACGGCCACATCGTCCAGATACTCGTTCTGTTTGAGCGCCTGCGTGAAGGCGTCGGCCTCCCCGATTCGGAGCGTTCCCGCGACCGATTGCTGTAAGCTGTCCATCAGGCTCTTGACGAGCCAATGCGTTTCATCCAGCGCGCCGAGCCATTCCGGTGTTTGAATGTTCATTTGAACCACGGGGAATTGTCCGAGCACCTGCTCCAGCAGGCCGCGAATGTCCTCTTCGTCCATTTCCTCCACGTTCATGGCGACCACGGGAACCGCATAATCCTCTTCGAGCGCCTTTCGTAGGCTTTGCGTCTTGGTTGTCGCCGCGTTTTGCGTGTTCAGGATGATCGCAAACGGTTTTCCGAGGCTTTTTAGTTCCGCAATCACGCGCGCCTCTGCCGGAATATATGCCGTGCGCGGCAAATCGGTCACGCTGCCGTCCGTCGTTACCACCAGGCCGATGGTCGAATGTTCGGTGATGACCTTCTGCGTCCCCAATTCGGCCGCGCGCTCGAAGGGCATCTCCTCGTCGGCCCACGGTGTGCGAACCATTCGCAGCGCTTCGCCCTCCGTCGTGCCCAGCGCGCCTTCCACCATGTAGCCAACGCTGTCAACAAAGCGCAGGCGAACATGGTTGTCGCTGGGCAGTGCGATATCCACCGCCTCCGACGGAATAAACGCCGGTTTGGTCGTCATCACGGTGCGCCCCGACCCGCTTTGAGGCAGGTCGTCCTGTGCGCGCGCCCGGATATGCGCGTTTTCAATGGCCGGAATGATCATTTTTTCCATCAACCGGCGAATAAAGGTCGATTTGCCTGTCCGCACGGGGCCGACAACGCCGACATAAACATCGCCCTGTGTTCGCTGGGCGATATCCTGATAAAGGTCATACGCTTGCATAACATCCCTCCCTGCCGTCATGCCAGCGTATGCGCCCTGTCCGCCCGTTATTACGCATCCTGCGACGGCATTTCAAGCGTAATGGTCAATTCAAGCTCCTCTCCTGCGGGAATCGCATCCTGCAGCGTCAGCTTTTCCAGACCGGGGATTCGATAGACCGTCAGTGCCACCACGTCTCCGGCCGCATGCGCCGCCAGCCGGTTGGTCAAATCGGTATGGAGTGTTATCCGTTTGCCATCCATCCGGATAATGATGTCGTTCGGCTTGATCCCGGCTTTTTCTGCCGCGCTTCCCGGAGAAACCGAGCTGACATAGACGCCGGCCGGGATAAAACCGACGGTCGGTTTGTCGCTTCCGCGGATGGTTATGACGGAAATGCCGAGCTTCGGGCGCGTCACCCTGCCGTATTGGATGATGCTGTTTACGACTGGCTGAACAACGTCCACCGGAATGGCCATCGCAATGCCCTCGATGGAGGCCACGTCGTCCTTCCCGTTCGAGCTGAATTTGAGAGACGGAACGCCAATCAGCTCGCCGCGCGTATTAAACAGACCGCCGCCGCTGTTTCCCGAATTGATCGCCGCGTCGGTTTGCAGCATTTTGACGATGGATGATCCCTCCAATTCCCGGTTCAGCGCTGAAACAACGCCGACCGTCACCGTATCCGCAAATTGCTTGCCCAGCGGATTTCCGATGACGATGGCCCAGTCGCCGACGCGAACCTGCGCGATATCCCCCATCTTGACGGCAGGCAGATGAACGTCCTCCATCACGCGCAGAACGGCCAAATCCGTCAGCTCGTCATAACCAACGATCTCCGTTTTCAAATACCGTCCCTGACTGAGCACCTGCACGTCGTTTGCGCCTTCAATCACGTGGTAATTGGTCACCACATGCCCCTGTGTCGTCACCACAACGCCGGAGCCCGTCGCCTGCTCAATCAATTCCGTTTGCCCGCTAATTATATTGAACGTATTCGCCCGGTTGCTCACGCCGACAACGCATGGCATCACCGTCTGCACAACGTCCGCAAACGGGCTTTTCGCTCCTTCCAGCGTCTGAACATATTCTCCCTGCGCGTAAACGCTTTCGGCAGGCTGCGCGTCCGCGCCGGCAATCGCCACAATTTCAATCGCCAGCACAAGCCCCAGTGCCGTGAACGCCATTTTTCGGAGCACTTCCCTTTGATCCATCCCGCTCACCTCGCAGGTAGTTTCCCCGAATTTCTGTTTTTTCACGCGCAGACCCGCGTATCTTTTCACTTGAATCACAAAAACGCCCCGTCACCATGACAGGGCGCTCATTTGTTGGCATAAGCAAACTTGGCTTGGATAGCAAAATCAAGAAATTCACAGATTCTTTCATTTGCAGGAAGGGCTATTCTCCCCCCGTAAGGGGGAGAATAGCT
>ERZ826220.3611-NODE-3611-length-11762-cov-4.418895_pt1 | contig 11762 bp, 9 predicted proteins | sample MGYA00519927_ERZ826220 | MGnify/ENA primary metagenome ERZ826220 (study PRJEB31778, sample SAMEA3449225) | human gut metagenome | biome: human gut; feature: human-associated habitat; material: faeces | place: United Kingdom | collected 2010/2012 ...
AGCTGGTGCGGATGGCCGTCGCCGCGGCGGGGCTGCGGGTGCTGGCGCAGTGGGGCGCGGGCTACGGCTGCGCCGCCGTGCTGCTGGGCAACACGGTCAGCGAGAGCGTCTCCTGCGGCATTATGCTGGCTTTTGCCGCACGCACGCCGGAATTTGCACCCCGGCCCGATGCGCCGCTGCACCCCTACACCCACAAGGAGCTGTACGACATCCTGTGGCCCGTCGAGGGCAGCCGCCTGCTGGCCAGCGCCCTGCAGGCGGCGGAAAGCAGCCTGATCCCCTACACACTGGCGATTTACACGGGCAGCCGCGCCGAGGCCGTGGCCCAGTACGGCAGCTTAAAGGGTATGGCGCTCCCGCTGCTGTTTTTCCCGTTTTCGGTGCTGGGGGCGCTGTCCGGCCTGCTGATGCCCGAGATCACCCGCGCCCACACAAAGGGCGACACCGCCGCCATGCGCCGCCTGATTTTTACGATGCTGCGCATGACCGGCGCGTTCTCGCTGGCGGCGGGGGTCGGGTTTGTGCTGCTCGGCGCGCCGCTGGCCGGGTTCATCTACCGGGATGCCAAGGTTGGGCGGTATGTGCAGCTTTTGGGCTTCGTCGCGCCGTTCATGTATCTGGAGAGTATGGTGGACGGCGTGTTAAAGGGTCTGGGGGAGCAGCTTGCAACATTCCGATATTCGCTGTTTGACTCGGTGTTCCGCATTGCGGCGATTTGGCTTGTCGTGCCGCAGTACGGCATGATGGGGTTCCTGGGGGTCATGGCCGTGTCGAATCTGATGACCTGCGGGCTGAATATGAGGAGGATGATGAAACAAATAAAAAAGCCTTCCCCCTAGGGGGAAGGTGGCCGAGGCTTCGTCCGAGGTCGGATGAGGGGGAGGCTTGCGGGGGTATCCCGTGAACGGGAAGGTACGGCAGACTCTCCCCTCATCAGTCCGCTTCGCGGACAGCTTCTCCCCCGGGGGAGAAGCCTTTGGCGCGGGTTACAGCGTTTCCCCGCTCACCAGTCCGTTCCACAGCCGGTAATATACGCCCTGCTTCGCCAGCAGCTCATCGTGGCTGCCCTCCTCCTCGATGCCGTTGCGGCCCAGCACCAGAATGCGGTCCGCATTTTTGATCGTCGTCAGGCGGTGGGCAATCGTCAGGGTCGTGCGGCCCTTTGCCAGCTTGTCAAGGCTCTGGCCCACCAAAATCTCGCTCTCGTTGTCCAGGGCACTTGTGGCCTCGTCCAGCAGCAGGATGCGCGGGTTCTTCAAAAAGACGCGGGCAATCGCCAAACGCTGCTTCTGCCCGCCGGACAGCTTGACGCCGCGCTCACCGACGTAGGTGTCGTAGCCGTCCTTCAAAGCGCGGACAAAGGCATCGGCTCCGGCCAGGCGGGCAGCCTCCTCAATTTCGGCGCGGGTCGCGCCGGGGCGGCCATAGGCGATGTTCTCCGCCACCGTGCCGCTGAACAGGTAAACGTCCTGCTGCACGACGCCGATGGCCCCGCGCAGGCTGTGCAGCGTCACGCCGCGCACGTCCTGCCCGTCAATCAGGATCTTGCCGCCCGTCACATCATAGAAACGGGGGATCAGGCTGCACAGCGTCGTCTTGCCGCCGCCGGAAGGCCCGACGAGCGCGACATTCTCGCCCGGGCGGATATGCAGATCAACGTGGCGCAGGACCTTGTTGTGGTCGTCGGGGTACTCAAAGCTGACGTCGTCAAAGTCGATGCTGCCGTCCTTCACGACCAGCGGCTTCGCGTCGGGGGCATCGGCGATGGTGATGGGCGTATCCATGATCTCGGCAAAGCGCTCGATGCCGGTCATGCCGCGCTGGAACTGCTCGGCAAATTCGACGATACGGCGGATGGTCGCGATCAGCGTCGAGACATACAGCACATACGCGACAAGGTCGCCCGCGCTGATGGCCCCGTACACAAGGGACAATCCGCCCGCCAGAATGACAACAAAGTACATCAGACCGTCAAAAAGGCGCGTGGACGTGTTGAACGCCGCCATGGCGTGGTAGCTTAAGGTCTTGATCTGTTCAAAATCCCGGTTGCCCTGCGCGAACTTCTCGCGCTCCATGTCCTCGGCGGCAAACGCCTTGACGACGCGCTGCCCCAGCAGGCTGTCCTCGATCGTGGCGTTCAGCTCACCGATCTGAAAGCGCTGCTGGCGGAACCGCTCCCGCAGCTTGCGGTTGAGCTTGACCGAGACCACGCCCATCAGCGGCACGCAGGCAAAGACGACGAGCGTCAGCGGCACGCTGGCTTGGCAGAGGATAACAAACGATGCTGCGATCTTTATTCCTGCAATGAAGAACTCCTCCGGGCAGTGGTGGGCAAACTCGGTCACATCGAACAGGTCGTTGGTGATGCGGCCCATGATGGTGCCGACCTTGGTGTTGTTGTAGTAGGTGTGGTCGAGCTTGAGCAGGTGGTCAAAGGCATCGCGGCGCATATCCGTCTCGATGTGCACGCCCATGATGTGGCCGATGCCGGACATGAAATACTGGGCCGCGCCGTCGATGATGCGGAGCACAAAGTAGATGCCCGCCAGCTTGAGCACGATGCCAGTGGTCAGGGTGATGCCCACGCCCATGGCCGAGTTGGTGATGGTGCTCATGATCTTGGGCAGGAAGATGTCACACAGGGTGGTCAGCGCGGCGCAGAACAGGTCGAGAAAGAGCACTGCCTTGTGCTTTGCCAGATAGGGTAAAAAGCGGCGGATGAGCGCGCCGCTGCTGTTGTGATGTGCACCGGGGTCGTTGATGTTTTGCTTTGCCATGGTTCCTCCTTGATTTGAACCTCTCAGTCTGCGCGTCAGCGATGACGGAGAGGTTTATTTCTTGCTGTAATCCCGTTCGCCGTAGATCGCGGTGCCAATGCGCACCAGCGTTGCGCCTTCGCGGATGGCGTTCTCATAATCGCCGCTCATGCCCATGGAGAGGGTCTGCATCTCCACGTTGGAATAGCCGCGCTCCCCGGCCTTTACGAACAGGTCGTGGACGGCGGCGAGATACCGGCGGTTCTGTGCATCGTCATCATTGACCGGGGGAATGGCCATCAGGCCCTTGACCCGGATGTGCTCCTGCGCGGCAGCAGCATCCAGCAGGGGCCAGAGCGCCTCCGGCGAAACGCCGCTCTTGCTCTCCTCCCCGCCGATGTTCACCTCCAGCAGGACCTTCTGCACGATGCCCGCCTTGGCGGCTTCCTTCTCGATGGCGGTCAGCAGATGTTCACTGCCCACGCTCTGGATCAGGCTGGCCCGGCCCAGGACTTTTTTGATCTTGTTGGTCTGCAGGTGCCCGATGAAATGGCTGGGCTTGCCGCAGTAAGCGCCTGCGTCAAAGTTTGCGCAGAGCTCCTGCACATGGTTTTCGCCAAACACGTCAATGGACAGGGCGGCACTTGCGGCCACGGTTTCAGCGGTGCGGGTCTTGCAGGCGGCGCACAGCTGGACCTCGGCAGGGTCGCGGCCTGCCTCCCGGGCAGCAGCGGCCATCTTTTCACGGATGGCCAGCACGGCCTCCCGCATCTCTTCCGGTGTTTTTTCTGCCATAAGGCATCAGTCCTCCTCGGTATATTTTGCGCGCTCTCCGCCAATGAGCTTCGGACGGGTGCGGGCGCAGAGAATGTTTGCTTCACCGATCCGGTTCAGGCTCAGCCGCACCGGCACGGCCACCCGGCGCAGGTGCATCCCGATCAGGGTGCCGCCGATGTCGATACCGGCGTGGGCGCGGATCTCCTCCACGGCAATGGGGTCTTTGAACTGCTTCCAGCAGGTGGTAGCCCAGCTGCCGCCCGCATGGGGCCGGGGCACGACACATACTTCCTCCCAACCGTATTGTTCGGCGGCTTCCCGCTCAATGATAATGGCCCGGTTCAGGTGCTCACAGCACTGTGCCGCCAGCCAGATGCCGCGCTGGGCCAGCACCGGCGCAATGCCTGCATACACGGCCTGCGCTGCCTCCAGACTGCTGTCCTTGCCGATGTGCCCGCCCACGATCTCGCTGGACGAGCAACCCACCACGAACACGTCGCCTTTTTTCAGCTTTGCCTGTTCCAGCAGCTCTTCCACTGCCTGCCGGGCTTCCGCCTGAATCTGCTGTTTGAATGCGTCTGTCATATCAATTACCTCGTATCGATCGGTTGCCGCGATGACCCGATGTTCTGTGTTCGATTGGGCCTAAGCGTTTGCAACAATTTTTCCGGGATGCCAAGGGCTCCCCTGGCAGGGGAGCTGGCACGCGAAGCGTGATGGAGCGGTTCAGACCCGTGCAGAATAAAGCGCTTTTTCTCCCGCAATACCAAAATACACCCGGTTCTCCACCGGGCAGAGGGCAGAGCTGCTGCCCTGAGGCTTGCCGGAAAAGCTCCACAGCCAGCTTCCGCTGGCGGTGGAAACAGCCTCGGCGCGGATGCTGTCGGCGGGCAGGGAGAACAGATTCTCCTGCATCGATTCGCTCAGCCGCAGGGCCACACCGCGCAGGAAGGTGCTGCCTGCATGGCGTTCCAGCCAGCTGGAGCCGGCCCAGCGGTAGCTGATGTAAAGGGTGCTGTCCTCATCCAGCGCCAGCGCGCCGGGATAGCCCGGCAGCCCGCTGAAGCTGCTCTGACAGCCCTTGCCCCCTGCGGTCAGGCTGCGGGCAGAGGCCGCAGCGCTCCAGATGCAGCGACTGCCGAGGTCGGAGATGTAGAGGGTCTGGGTGCGCTTGTCCAGCGCAAGGCCGGACGCTCCGGCAATGCCGCCCACCACCTGCTCCACGGTGCGGGCAGCGGGATCATAAACGTATACCGCGCCTGTTCCGGTGTGGGCCAGCAGTTCGGTGCGCAGGGCGCTTTCCAGCCCCTGTTCCGCGCTCTCCTGCCCGACCACGGCAAAGTAGACCTTGCCGTCCGCACCGACTTCCACGGCAGAAAGGGCCCCCAGCGGGGCCCCGTCGATCTGCGTGACCACCTGCTCCACCGAAGCGCCCCAGCTGTCGTGCCGGGCGCGGCAAAGGGTGCCCCCGGCAGGGGTGAGGACTGTGAGCCACAGGTCTCCCGCAGCATCAAACGCAAAGCCGGTCAGCTCGCCCTCTACGCTCAGGATGACCGCAGCGTTGCCGCCGTCGGTGCGCACCAGATCGCTGGTGCGTTTTTTCAGGGAGGAGCCGTTCCATGCCGCCGCATAGACAAGGCCATCCCGGGTGCGGATGCAGTCCACACCCTGATACCCGCCCAGATCCCAGATCTCCCTGCGGTCGGTGGAAAGCGCTGCCTGTGCCGCGCCGGAGGCCTGCCGGTGATCCGGGGCGGTGTAGGTTTTGGGCGGGGCCTCAATGGGCCGGAGCACCAGCGCCCAGACCAGCGCAGCAACCGCGGCCAGCGTAAACACGATGCTCAATTTCTGGAACCTCTGGAGCACTTCCTCCCGCTCGGCGGCACGCTGGGCCTCCTGCACGGCCCGGCGGCGGGCAGCGGCGGCGCTGGCCCGGTTGGCGCGGCGAAGCCAGCGGTCTACCCACAGGGCCGCACTGGGCCCGATGGTCAGTGACGCGATGAGCAGGATGAGAAGCAGTTCAACAAATCCGATGCGCATAGGCAGATTTCCTTTGTTCTGATGGTTGTTTTTATCAAATCAGTATAGCACACTTTATAGCAGAGAAGCAAGCGGGCGGCAGGCTCCTGCTGTTTCTTGCGGGGCTTTTGTGGTATACTAAGAAAAATGGGGCGGCGGTTTTCCAAACCATTCACTTAAACTTCACAAAATTTTCCAATAATTATATTATGATACCCCTAGAAACTGGAGCTATTTTGATAACGAGGAGGAAACCTCAGATGGCAAAGATACTGATCGTTGATGATGAACCCCGCATCCGGGAACTGATCCGGGAGCATTTACAATATGCAGGCTATGTCTGCGAGGAAGCGGGCGACGGCTCTGCCGCCCTTTCGCTGCTGAGCGGCGGCGGTTTTGATCTGGTGATCCTGGATGTGATGATGCCCTTTATGGACGGCATGACCTGCCTGCGCGAGATGCGCGCCCGCCACATCAACACGCCGGTGATCATCCTGACCGCGCGCGGCGAGGAATATGACAAGCTGGCCGGTCTGGAAGGCGGCGCGGATGACTATGTGGTCAAGCCCTTCTCCCCGCGGGAGCTGGTGGCCCGTGTCAAGGCGGTGCTCAACCGCACCATGCCCCGCTCCGAGGCATCGGACGGCACCATGACCTTCGGCGAACTGACCATCGACACGGCCAGCCACACCGTGCGGGTGGCGGGCGAGGATGTGAGCCTGACCCCCAAGGAGTTTGACCTGCTGGTGTTCCTGGCCTCCAACAAGGGCATTGCCCTGAGCCGGGAGAAGATCCTGCAGAAGGTGTGGAACTACGACTATTTTGGCGAGGACCGCACCGTGGATACCCATGTCAAGATGCTGCGCGGCCATCTGGGCAAATGCCGGGGCTATATTGCCACCGTATGGGGCATCGGCTATAAGTTCGACCCGGATGCAGCGCGTTAAACAGGAGGTTTGCGGTTGATGCGGCAACCCGAAAAAAAGCGGCGTACCGTGGGCATCCGCGGGCAGCTGATGTGGTTCCTCTGCTTCATCTGTCTGCTGCTGCTGGTGCTGTTCTGGTTTTTGTGCACCCAGCTGCTGGAGCCCCTGTACACCACCCATATCCAGAAGCAGCTGACCGAACAGGCAGATGCCATCGTGCAGAAGTTGGACGATGCCATTGCCGACGGCCAGACCCTCTCTTATTGGGGGTTCGGCAGTCAGCTCTATGTCAACAGCCAGTTTTTCAACCAGCTCAGCAGCGAGATCTACGAAAACGGCGGCATGAGCAGCTTCTGCGTGGATATCTCCGATGTCACGCTGCGGCAGATCTTCAAGGTGGAGAACCTCTCCTACTGCAACCTGCACCGCACCCGGCCCACCGATGAAAACAGCGAGCTGCCCTCTTACAGCACCGCCCGCGCCATGCGCCAGCTCTGCCGCGAGACCGGCAGCTGCGTGCGGAAGATCAATCCGCCCACGCCCTCGGGCACGGTGGAGCTGATGGTGGGCAGAACGACCTCCGACGGCAGCTACACTGTGCTGGTGACCACAAGCCTGATGCATGTCTCGGAGGCCGGCGAGGTGATGAGCACGGTGCTGCCGCTGGCGGCGGCGCTGATCTTTGCCTTTTCCATGAGCGCGGCGTGGCTGTTCAGCGAGTGGTTCACCAAGCCCCTGCGCCAGCTTTCGGGCGCGGCCCGGCAGGTGGCACAGGGCGACTATGCTGTGCAGGTGGAGACCAACCGCCGGGACGAACTGGGCGACCTGGCGCAGGAGTTCAACCACATGGCCAAGGAAGTCCAGCACGCGGCTCAGATGCAGCGCGACCTGCTGGCGAATGTCTCCCACGACCTGCGCACCCCGCTGACCCTCATCAAGGGCTATGCGGAGACGGTGCGGGACATCACCGGCGACGACAAGGCCCACCGGGACGAGCAGATGAACATCATCGTGGATGAGGCCGACCGGCTGACGGCGCTGGTCTCCAGCGTCATGGAGCTGAGCAAGGTGACCAGCGGCGCGGAAAAGTGCGAGAAGGTCCACTTTGATATGGGCCAGCTCTGCGATGAGGTCAGTGAGCGCTATGACGCGGTCTGTGCCCAAAATGGCTGGCAGCTCAAGCTGGAACTGCCGGAGGAAGAGCTGCCTGTCTATGCCGACCCCAACATGATGCAGCGCGCCCTCCACAACCTGCTGGGCAACGCCATGCACCACATCGGCGGGGACGGCATCTTCCTCCTGCGGGCCTCTAAGGTGCCCGAGGGAGTCCGGGTGGAGATCGAGGACCACGGCCCCGGCATCTGTGCCGAGGATCTGCCCTATATCTTTGACCGGTATTACCGCTCCCGCTCCGATGCGGGCAAGCAGGGCACCGGCCTGGGGCTTTCCATCACCAAGGCCATCTTCCAGCAGCACGGCTTCCGCTTCGGCGTGCAGAGTACGCTGGGCAAAGGCACGACCTTCTGGTTCATTGCAACGGATACCAAATAAAGCGACCCTCTCCGTCATTGTTTCGGAATGACGGAGAGGGTCGCTCTTTTTAAGCATCTGCTTTCCGGTAAATGCCCAGACTGTTGTCCGGTTCCGGCATCTTCACGCGGGAGGCGCGGTCGTTCACCTTGACCAGCATCCAGCCCATCAGGGCCAGCACCACCACGATAATGAGCCATTTTACGGCGTTGGGGAGTTTTTTCATATTCACATTCCTTTGTTTTTGATCTCAGGGGCGGCAGAGCTTCCGCGCCCGGGCCAGCAGGGCGGCGGCATCGGCGGCAGAGGGCGCTGCGACCCAGTCCGGGCGCTGGCGTGCCCCCGGGCCGCTGCTTCCGGCCTCGGTAAAGCGGGCAAGGCAGGTGTCCGTACGGTCATTCCAGCCGGAAAAGCCCTCCGGCGCAATGTGGGCTCCAAGGCGGCAGTCCAGCACGGCAGTCTTGCCGGTGGGCCGCCAGGGCCTGCCCAGATAGACCGTTCCGGCGGGGCAGTCGGAGACGAAATCGCAGTCCCAGAACACGAAGCCCAGCCCGTTGGCACTGCCCGAAGGGGCGGTGATGTAGCTGTGGGGAAGGTGGTTGTCTACCGTGCGCAGGATGCACTGCTCAAACAGGGCATCGGCCCCGCCAAAGATGAAGTCGATGTCCCCCGCGATCTCGCAGCTCTGGTAATACTGCGCCGAGGGGCGGCGGGGCGCAAACTTGCGGGGGCCCAGAAAACCGTCCTTCTCCCGTTCAGCCTCGGGCAGGGGCGCGCAGAAGAGCGTGTCCTGGTTGCCCAGTAGCCTTACCCGGCGGAACACGGCCTTTTCCGCATCCACATAGGCGGCAATGGCCTGCCCCACGGCACTGCCCGGACCGGCATCGTTGGCAATGGTCAGATCCTCCACCGTTACGCTGCCGCCGCTGAAAAAAGCGGTGTAGCTGCGGAAGGTGTGGGTGGGCCGCCCATCCGGGTGGGGCAGCTTGCCGCCGTCCCCAAAGATCAGGGTGGTGGCATCGGCTCCCGCGCCCCGCAGGGTGAGCGCCCGTTTTTCACAGACCAGCTTTTCCCGGTAGATGCCGGGCCCGATGCAGATCTCTGCTTCCAGCTCGTAGGGCACCGCCAGCACGGCCTCCGAGATGCTGGCAAAATCGCCGCAGCCATCCTGGGAAACGGTGAGTTTTAACATGGGCAGTCCTCCCTTGTGAAAGATAAGGCTATTATATGCCCCTTTTGTGAATTTTTCAATGTCCGCAGGGCTCTAACCGGAGCACGGCGGCGGTGATATCATCGGGTCGGCCGGTCTGTTCGGCGCGGGCGCGGGCGGTCTCCACAAGGATCCGAGCCACCTTCTCGGGCGGGTCGCCTGCGGCGGCGGAGAGCTCCAGCTGCTTGGCCACCCAGCCGGGGCCGTCCACCAGCAGACCGTCCGAGACCAGTACGGCATAGTCCCCGGCAGCAAGATGCACCACCCGGCTCTGGCCGTTCACGCCGCCCAGAATGCCGATGGGCAGGCTGATATCGCCCACCGGACGGGCGCGGCCCCCGTGCACCAGAAAGCCTGGGGCGGCCCCGGCCTTGAAGATCCGTGCCGTGCCGGTGTAAAGGTCCACGCTGATCAGGTCGAGGGTGGCTCCGCTCTCCTCATCGCTTTTCAGGGCCAGCGCCACATTGACCAGCCGCGCTGCCAGCTCAGCGGTGAAACCGGCTTTCAGCAGGCGGGCAGTGAGCTCGGCGGCAAGGCTGCCATCCACGGCGGCCGGGCGGCCTGTGCCCATGCCGTCACACAGGATCATCTGGGCAGCGGCCGGACTGCAGAACTGCTGGACCGCATCCCCGGAGACAGTGCCCTTTGCCGCCGTGCCTGCAGTTCCGAACACGGCCCGGAGGGCGGGCTTTTCGCAGAAGAGCAGGGTGGTCATCCCTTTGCAGGAGAGCACCTGCGGCGGGTCGAAGTCCCGGCGGCAGATGCGCCCGGTCTCCTGCGCCAGTGCGGCCAGTTCGGGGGAAGAGAAGCGGGTGCGGGGCAGGGTGACCGCCGCCCGTGCCCGGCCCAGGTCGTCCAGCGTGACAGCGCATTCCAGCGGCGGCGTGCCCAGGCTGGCAAAAAACGCGGCCACTCGCCCGGATTTGTAGGGCTCCGGGTTTCCGGGGCGGCCCAGCTGCTCACTGAGCACGCTCAGGGCATCGGCCATGGCGCTGTATTGTTCGGTCAGGGCGGTGCGCATGGCCTCGGCGTGGACATGGGCTTCCTTCCGGCTCCGGTAGAGCGCAAAGGAGCGGTTTGTCGCCGCGCAGAGCGCCGCCGGGTGGATGCATCTGGACAGCTGGCCGGGCAGGTCGCTGGTCTGCAGATGGCCCTGCTGTTCCAGAATGGGCCGCAGGGCGTTCATCCCCTCCAGTGTGGCGGTGTATTCCTGCTTCCAGCAGGTTTCCCGCCGCCCGCAGTTGAAGCACAGGCTGTCGTGGGTGTTGTCAATGACCCAGCGGAAGGTGTCGCACCGGCGGGGAAAGGCATCGTACACGGCGTTCACCGTCTCGGCCAGCGAGGAAAGGCTCTCGGCCACTGCTTCCAGCCGGGTGGCGGCGGCAGAAAGCCGGGGCGGTTCCTCGGGCGGTGCGGGGGCTTCCGGCACCGGTGTCAGCCAATGTTTTGGGAAAAAGGCGGGGGCCGCAAGGCCCAGCCCGGCGCTGAGGAGCAGGGGCAGGGCCGTGCCGGAGGCGGGAACACAGAGCACCCCCAGCACACACCCGCCCGCACAGGCGGCAAGGGTCTCAGCCCGCCGCCCGGGAACCAGCAGGACCGCGGCCGCCGTGCCGCAGCAGAGCCCCACCGCTGCCGGGGCAAGGGAAGGGTCTGCGGCGCAGAGCGCGGCCCCGGTGAAGGCAGCAAAGGCCAGCGCGGGCTTTTCCTGCCCGCGGCAGCAGAGGGCAGCATCCACCATGGCACAGGCAGCTACCCCAAGGCAGAGGGGGCCGAAGCGCAGCCCGCCCAGCGCCGCCGCCACGGCAGAAGCAGCCAGCAGGGTGCCAAAGCCGGGCTTTTCGGGCGGGAAGCGCTGCAGCGCATAGCCGAAGCCGCCCGCCAGCAGGGCATCTGCCCCGCAGAAGAACACCAGCGTGAAGCCTGCCCCGCCGGGCCCCAGCGCAAAGCAGACACCTCCCAGCACCAGCGCCCCGCACCCGGCCAGAAATGCCGGGCGGAGCCTGCCGGGCCAGAGCCATCGGGCGGCCACGGCCGCCCCCACAGCGCAGAGCAGGCAGAGGCTGTCCAGCGAAAATGCCCCGAACCCGTGGAACAGGATGCTCAGCGCAGCTCCGGCTGCGCAGGCGGCAAAGCAGTCCGCAGGCAGGCCCAGTGTCAGCCCCAGCCCAAAGGGGAGCAGGGCCCCGTAGAGAACGGCCCAGCCCCCGGCAAGCCCCAGCGCAAAGGCCCCGCCCTGCCGCAGGGCCGGGCGTACCGCCGCCCGGGAGGCCAACGCGGCGGCAACAGGCTGCTTCGGGTGCAGTTTTGTGGTTTCCGGCATGAAAAAATCCCCGCTTTCCGGCGGGGATCTTTTGCAATGTTCTGTTTCCCGCGCCCTTTGCATATACTGTAGCGCGGGCGCGCGGCGTTTTATGGGGTCATGCGGGGAAGCGGCAAAAAATTACCCGTTCAGCTTTTCAATGGCAGCCTTGACACGGGCAAGGGTCGTCTCGCGGCCCATCATGCAGGCAAGGTCGGTGCCGCCGCCGGGGGTGCGCTGCTTGC
>ERZ826220.3615-NODE-3615-length-11758-cov-3.607280_pt1 | contig 11758 bp, 10 predicted proteins | sample MGYA00519927_ERZ826220 | MGnify/ENA primary metagenome ERZ826220 (study PRJEB31778, sample SAMEA3449225) | human gut metagenome | biome: human gut; feature: human-associated habitat; material: faeces | place: United Kingdom | collected 2010/2012 ...
TTAATATAAACTTTTTTTCATAATTTTATAATACTAAATTGTCAAAAACAAATTGATCTTGCATTCTTCTTAAAGATTGTTTTATTGTTCTTGCTCTTACCTCTCCAATTCCCTCTACATCATCTAACTGTGGTATTTCTGCTGCTAATATATGTTGAAATGATTTAAAAGATTTTACTAAATTGTCTACAATGTTACTTGGCATTCTTGGAATTTTATTTAATATTCTGTAACCTCTTGTGTAAACACCAACTTCGTCATAATTGTCAAAATCTTCGTATCCAAGTGCTGTGGCTATTTTATCTGGCTTTAACAAATCATCTCTACTAAGATTTTTTATGTCATCTAATACTTTTTCTGCTGTTCTTTTCTTTCCTGGTGCTATGTAATCTTTTATTATAAATAACTCTTCTTTATCCATATCTCCTGTAAGTTCTTCAAGTTGCATTTCAACAAGTCTTCCTTCATTTCCAAGCTCATAAATAGCTTTTCTAACTTCATCTATAATTCTCATTGCCATTTCTGCACGTTGAACTGCTATAATAACATTTTCTAAAGTAACAATATCATTAAACTCATATTCGTTTAATATGCTAAGCTTATTATCAAATACTTTTTTGTATTTTTCAACAGTTTGAAGTGCTTGACTTGCTTTAGAAATTACTTGTGAAGTTTCTTCTAATACATACCTTATGTTTCCTTTAAATATTGTAATAATTCCTCTTCTTTGAGATATACTTATTACCAAAGAACCTGTTTGCCTAGCTGTACGCTCTGCAGTCCTATGTCTTGTACCTGTTTCTGATGTAGAAACACTTGAATCTGGTATTAATTGTGCATTTGCAAATAAGATTTTCTTAAAATCTGCACTTAAAACAATTGCACCATCCATTTTTGCAAGCTCATATAATCTAGCTGGTGAATAGTCGATGTCTAACTTAAAACCTCCATCTACTAAATCTAAAACTTCTTTTTTATCTCCAACTGCAATAAGCCCTCCGTGTTTTAGCTTTTAAAATATTTTCAAGTCCATCTCTTATAGGTGTTCCTGGAGCTATTAGCTTCAAAATTTCTGTTATTTCGTCGTTCTTAGTTGCCATTAAAACCTCCTTTTACCATTCCAGCAATGTCTTTACCATATTTTATTACATATAATTTTCAAACCTTATCTTAATCCTACTGCTTGAATTGCCTCTTTTATATTATTAACGCCTATTATATCTAATTTATAACTTTCTTTCAATAGTTTTTTGTTACTTTCTGGAATTATACAAGTTTTAAATCCAAGTTTTTCTGCTTCTTTTAATCTTTTATCTATTAAGTTAACTGCCCTTACTTCTCCTGTTAAGCCAACTTCACCAATTACTACTGTATCTGTTGGAATACTTATATTCTTAAAACTCGATGCACAAGAAATAATAATTCCTAAGTCAACAGCTGGTTCTGAAATTTTTATACCACTTACTACGTTTAAATAGACATCTTGATTTCCAAGTGCAAATCCAAGTTTTTTCTCTAATACTGCAATTAAAAGAGTAAGCCTATTATAATCAATTCCATTTGCTGTCCTTCTTGGAAGTCCATAAACACTTAATGTTGTTAATGCTTGAAGTTCTATAAGTAAAGGTCTTGTTCCTTCCATTGCAGCTACAATTACAGAACCTGGTGGATTGTCTTTTCTTTCTGAAATTAACACAGATGATGGATTTGTAATTTCTTTCATTCCTTCACTTTGCATCTCAAACATTCCTACCTCATTAGTAGACCCAAAACGATTTTTAACTCCTCTTAAAATTCTATAAGAAAAATATCTTTCCCCTTCTAAATACAAAACTGTATCTACCATATGTTCCAAAACTCTTGGACCTGCAATATTTCCATCTTTTGTAACATGTCCTATTATAATTGTTGTAATTTCATTACTTTTACAAACTCTCATAATTCTAGATGTAATTTCTCTTACCTGACTAACAGTTCCTGCAGCAGATGTAATATCTTCTGAATACATAGTTTGAATTGAATCTATAATAACTAACTTTGGGTTAATATCTAAAATATTATTTTCTATAACATCTATATCCGTTTCACCTAAAAATAATATATCACTATTATTAATTCCGAGTCTGTCTGCTCTAATCTTTATTTGTTCTGCCGATTCCTCTCCAGAGACATATAAAACTTTACCATCACCACTCATACTATTACAAAGCTGCAAAATTAAAGTAGATTTACCAATACCTGGTTCTCCTCCAACCAAAACAAGAGAACCTTTAACTAGTCCTCCCCCAAGTACCCTATCTAGTTCTCCAATTCCTGTCTTAACTCTAGCAGCCTCAGCCCCTATAACTTCATTTAATTTCTTAGGAGTAACTATTTTTTTCTCTTTTGTTATACTTCCACCTGTACCTTTTGATAGCTTTTCTTCATAAAAACTATTCCATTCATTACATGCTGGGCACTTGCCTAACCATTTTCCTGACTCATACCCACAATTACTACATACAAAAATTGTACTTGTTTTTGCCATCTTTTCCTCCTTAAATTTAGAAGCAAGTCCCAATTTCTAAGTTTTAGAAAATAGGGAATTATCCCTATTTTCCAAGTGCTAATATAAACATTGCATGAGACCAACCTAAACCTATTACCCAATTTGGTTCTAGTGAACCATTGTCTACTTGTTCTCCAAGTAAACCATGCTTGTTACAACTCTTTACTACAAATTCTATACATTCCTTTGCTTTTTTGTTGTCTCCTGCTTTTTGGTAATACATTGCCATCCATAGTGTTGATATTGGCCATGGATTTTTTCCACCACGGTAACTATCTTGTTCAAAACGTAAATAACCTCCTGTATATGTGCGTAAAGTTAAATTTATTTTTTCTATTGTATTTAATACTTTTTTCTCTTTTGGTCCAAACATTTCAAATGGATATACACTACCTAAAACACTTATGTCTGTTTTGTCATCTTCTATATTTCTTTTTAATGTTTTAGTCTTTTCATTATATAAATTTTGGCTTACATATTTTTGCATTACTTCTAATTGTTTTTTTATTCTAACTATATTTTTATGTATATTTTCTAATTTTAATCTATTTTCTTTCTATTCTGGTTCTATTATTTCATATATTTTAAGCATTGCATTATATGCAGCATTTATGCTTGCTAAAGAATATAAATGGACTCCTTCATTCATTTCCCATAAATCATAACTCAATGGTAATTTTTCTCTATTTTCTGTATGATATGTTTCTTCTATTTCTTTTTTTACTATATCACTTTTGTCCTTAGTACCCAAAATATTGTCCATGTATCTTTCTAAAAATCTTACTGCTTTGTCACACATTTTAAATGTGTCTTTTATAAATTTCTCCTCTTTTGTTATTTTATAATGTTCGTACACACCATAAATTACACTAGCTGTTTCATCTATTTGGTATCCCCAACAAGGTGCTAAGTTTCCATCTGTATAAAATCTTTGTTCCCACATTCCATTTTTACTTTGAGTATTTTTACAAAATATTTTATAAAATTTTTCTACTTCTTTTGTCATTCCTATTTCGTCAAGTGCAGAACATATAAACACTGCATCTCTTGTCCAGCAATATGCATATCTTCCACATTGCGTCTTTTGCTCATCTGTTTCTGCTGATGCTACTATACCACCTGTTGTTTCGTCCATAAGAAGTGGAAATAATAATATGCTTCTTTTATATATTTTATTTAAATTTTCTAAATATCCTTTATAATTTTTATTAGTTATTTGATATTTTTCTCCTAGTTTATAATGGTCTTTTACAAATTTTCTCCAATATCTAACCACATTTTGTTTTTCTGCCTTGATGTCAATTTTTCTTATTTCATCAATTTTTTCTAATAATTCTTTATTATCTCCTTCTGATATTTTATGAACTGGAACTAAAAATAGTACAAACTCTTTTTTCTCCCCTGGTTTAATTATTCCAATATCATAGCTGATAGCTGAATCTGCTGACATTCCAATATAATCCTTGTCTTGAATTACACCGCTTTGTATATTGTTTTGAACATCATTTAGTTGGTGGCTAGCTATTCTATCTTTTGAAAAAGTTGCTAATGCATAGTCATGACAATATTGTATTAATGCATTATTCTTTATTTGTGCACCAACAGAATTATTTTCTTCGTAAATCAATTTTGAATGCACCAAAAAGTTAACATTTAAATCTATACTACCTCCATTTTCAAACACATAATGTTTTATAATAACATCTTTTTTAGTTGAAGCATAATCCATTTGTTTTACTTTTAACTTGTAATATAAATTTTCTATTTCTGTATTTAAAACATTTGTATCTTCTTCATAATATTGATTATATTTATTATTTATATCTTCATGTAAATAAATCATTCCTGAATCATTTATTTTTATTCCAGTTCCAAAAAAGTCTATAAATTGTCTAAAATCCGGATTTGGATAGTACAATCTTAATAATTCTCCGTTTTTGCTATATGTGGCTAGTATATTTTTATTTCCTATAAAAGCATCATTATAATATTTTGTTTTCATTTGTTAACTCTCCCTTAATTTATTCAAAATTTTAGATAATATTTTCATATCCTATTTTTTCATAGGTTAATTTACACTATCAATTTATTATATTATATTTAATTAATCTTTAGTCATTTTCTACAATCTTTAATATTTGATTTTCTAACTCTTTTAGTCTTAATTTCAATTTAGCAATGTCATCATCTGTTGCATCATCTGTTAAGTAGTCACTCTTAACAATTTCTTCCATGTCTGCAAGCTCATTTTTCAAAATTTTCATCTTTTCTATTACTTCTAATCTTGGTGTTTCTTCTCTTTCTGCAACAACTCTTTCTAGCTGACTAATTTTTTCTATTGCTTCATCTTTTATGCTATATATCTCTCCAAACTCTGGAATTGTAACAGGTATTCCTAACTGTTTTACTATTTTTTCTCTTAAAATTTCTTGACCATCTGGTTCTCCATGTACCAAAAAAATGTGTTTTGGCTTTGTTATAAATGAATAAATAAAATTCATTAACCACTCTTGGTCTGCATGCCCTGAATATCCTTCTATGTACTCTATTCTAGCATTTACTGCAATTTCTTCTCCAAATATTTTTATGGTTTTTGCACCATCTACAATTCTTCTTCCTAAAGTTCCAGGAGCTTGATATCCTACAAACAAGATTGTGCTATTAGGATTCCATATATGATGTTTTAAATGATGCTTTATTCTACCTACATCACACATTCCACTTGCAGAAATAATAATTGCTGCTCCATCCATCTCATTTAATGATTTAGATTCATCTGCTGTTTTTGTAAATTGCAATCCTGGAAACTCTAGTGGATTATCTCCACTTTGTATTAATTGTTGTGTTTCTTCGTCAAATAAATTCATATTTTCTCTAAAAATTTCTGTTGCAGAAATTGCAAGTGGGCTATCAACATAAACTGGAGTTTTCATTAATGTATCATATTCTTTTTTAAACTCTTCTGAATTGTCATTATTCTTTAAATTATTAATTTCATACAATATTTCTTGAGTTCTACCAACTGCAAATGAGGGAATTACAACAGTTCCGTTCTTTTCTAAAGTCTCAGAAACTATATTTAAAAATAAATTTGCCTTTTCATCATTTCTATTATGAAGCCTTCCACCATATGTAGATTCCATTACTAAATAATCAGTTGTTTCTATCATTGTAGGAGAAGATAAAAGCGGAATATCATTGTTTCCTATATCTCCACTAAATACAATTTTTTTATCTTGACCATCCTCATTTATCCAAACCTCCACAATTGCAGAACCAAGCATATGTCCAGCATCATTAAACCTTATATGTATTTCTGGTGTAATTTCTATTATTTCGTCATAATTTACAGGTTTAAATATTTCCATACACTTTTCAGCATCTTCAGCAGTATAAAGTGGAATCACAATATTTTTTCCTTGTCTCACTCTTTTTCTATTTTTCCACTCAGCTTCTTGTTCTTGAATATGTCCACTATCTGGAAGCATTATAGAACATAAATCCATTGTAGCTTTTTGAGTATAAATTGCACCTCTAAATCCATCATTATATAAAAGAGGAATTCTTCCTGAGTGGTCTATATGTGCATGTGTTAATATCATAAAATCTATTTCTTTTGGGTCATATAAAAATGGCTCATCATTTTTTTCTTCTTCTTTACTTCCACCTTGATATAATCCACAATCAATTAAAAATTTCTTTCCAGCACCTTCTACTAAAAAATTTGAACCTGTAACAGTTTTTGTTGCACCTAGAAATGTTATTTGCATAAAATTCTCCTTTCGTTAATTAAAAACTTTTATCTTCTTCTTTAATTTTAATTTTTTAAAATCTACATTTTCTTTTAATTCTATTATAAATTCGTTTTCTAGTACATTTGTATCATAATATCGTATCTTTATTCCATTATTAACATATTCAGTTTCTACAATTAAATTGTCTAAATCAATAATTTTACTATTAAATATATTTACTAATGTTTTTAAATTTACTTTTGGAATTGTACAAATTGTATCTGCCCATTTAAAATTAATTAATTTTTTTATTAATTTTATCATAACTTTATAAAAAGAAACACTTAACTCTTTAATTTCTTTTAATTTTTTTTCGTTATTCCAATTTAATTCTCTAAAATATCTTACTTCATATACAAGTTTTAATAGTTCTTCCCTTGTTTGAGCCTTTTGTACACGTATTCTAAATGTTTTTAGTACATATTTGCACAAATTAATAAGTTTTTCACTATCTATTCCATCTATTTTTAAATTCTTAAAAAAATTATAATCTTTTTCTACACTAGTTTTTCTGATAACATATTTTTTAGGATCTATTAAATCATTTGCTTCTTTAATTTTTTCTAAAAGATTTGCTCTTTCCTCTTCTAAAATTATCTTCAACCTTTTTATACTAAATATTTTATCTTTATTTTCTAATACAGAATTTCTTCTTATATATTCTTCTTTTAATAATTCTTTGTTATTTACAATTTTATCTATTTTGTCTATGTCTGCCCTATATTTCTTCTTTATTAATGTAGTATTCTCAAGATACCCCTTCCTATCATTTAATAAAGTTATTTCTTCTTCTAAATAATTTCTTTTTTCTATAATTTTGTCATTCATTCCATATTCCATTATAACTTTGCAAATTAATGTTATAACTTCATCTGAAAACTCTTTTCCATATAATTTTTCTAATTTATTTTGAGCTATTGCTATATAATCTATCATTCCTTGTTTATTTTCTATCCACTCTGTTAAAAATTGATTTTCGAAAAGATATACTAAACATTGATAAATTAAATTGCATTGTACATCTTCAATTTCTTTAAGATTAGTATTCCATGACCAACCATTAAAATCCCTTAAAACTTCTAATTCGTGCATAATACTGCCAAGTGTTAAAACTTTACAAAATGGAGCTTTTAAAAGACCATACTCATCTAAAATTCCCCACTCTATTTTAGGCAATTTTGTTATAGCTTTAAGAGCATAATATTCATTATCTATTACTGTAATTGCTCCCTTTTCAGTATCTATTACAAATTTTTTATCTTTTAATTCGTCAAATTTTGGCATGCTTGGCATAATAGTATTAAATTCATAACATTTAGTCTTTATAATAGAAATTAATTTTTCCATATATTTATTTCTTGAAAGAACCTCTTGTTTTACTTTCTCATAATCATTATATGAATTTTCAATTTTATAAGACATGCTTAAAAGAAGATTTTTTGTATCCATAGAAAAATTTTTCTTTGCTAAAATCTTCTCTAACTCATTATTATAATCTTTTATATTTAATAGAGAAAAAATTCTCTCTTTCTTCATCTTTTGAAATCCTTTCAGTATAACTGTATTTTATATTATTTACTTTTTTTGTTACTTTTTATCTTCCTCGCTAAGGGATACTCCGTCCCGCGCCATGCGGTCGAGAAGCATCTGGTTGCGCAGTTCAAGGAGCTTGTTCTCCTGCTCCATGTGCTCCAGCTCTTTAACTATCTCATCGAGGAACTGGTCCACCTCGACTATATCGTAGCCCCAAAAGGCTCTGTTGAATTGCTTTTCTATTATATCGCTCTTCTTCATGCTACCTCTGAATTGTGCAATTGCAGCCCTGTGCGGGGATAACCCCCGCACAGTCTGAAATGCGAGCCTTTATCAGATCACGTCAACGTCGGTACGGTCATCGTTGCCGATAACGTCATAGTTGGTGGGAGCTACAACGAATATACCGCGGGAGATCTTGTAGATGGTTCCATCGAGGGCATAGATAGCGCCCGCCATGAAGTCCAGTATGCGCTGTGCGCAGTCGATCTCAAGCTCTTCCATATTGACGATAACGGGTTTGCGGCTCTTAAGGTTGTCGATGATGTTCTGGGTATCCTCATAGCTTACGGGATGATACACCACCATCTTCATGGGCGCCGCCGTGGGAAGGCTTACCACGTTATTGCCGGCGGCGGTCTTTCTCCTGCCGCGGTTGCCGAGGCTGACTACGTTGTCCTCAGCCATAGACTGCTGCTCATCGTTGAAGTAATCTTCGTTGTACCCTTCATCGTCCACATCCTCGATGCCGATAAAGTCCATCAGTTTGTTAAGAATTCCTGCCATGTTGTCCTCCATTCAATTAAATAAAATAGATTGTTTAATTGGCGCTTGGAGAAAAACACTGTGATAATTGTCAGGCTCGGGGCTCTCTGTCTCTACGCCCTTGCCGCAGCCGCCGGTCTTGCGCCGAATATGGCCGTTCCCACCCGTACCATGGTAGCGCCTTCCTTTATGGCCGATTTATAATCCCCGCTCATGCCCATTGAAAGCTCCCGCATATCCACGCCGGGAATACCCGCCGATGCGATATCCTCAAATAGCCTTCTCATAGAGGCAAAGTACCTTCGCGCCTCCTCCTCTCCCACAGCAGGGGGCACGCACATGAGTCCCTTCACCCTTATGCCGGGCAGCTCGGAAATTATCGAAAGTAAGTCCTTAAGCTCGCATGGGGCTATCCCACCCTTTTGAGCCTCGCCGCCGATGTTCACCTCGGCAAGCACATTCTGGGTTATTCCCGCCTTTACGGCAAGGCGGCTTATCTCTTTGGCAAGCTCCAGCCTGTCCACAGACTGTATAAGGCTTGCATTGCCTATTACATATTTTACCTTATTGGTCTGCAATTGTCCAATCAAATGCGCGTCAAGGCCGTTTTCTTTGAAAAAATCCAGCTTGTCCCTGAACTCCTGCGCCCTGTTTTCGCCCACATGGCGCGCGCCCGCGGCAACCGCCTCGGCTATGCGCCCCGTATCTACAAATTTTGTAACGGTTATGAGTTTCACTTCGCCTTCGCCTCGCCCACACTGAGCGCAGGCTGCCGCGATGTTTTCCATCACCGTCAGATAATTGTCCCTTATGCTCAAAATACGCCACCGTCCTTTCGGTCTTTGCCGCTTATACCGCTACTTTTTATACCTCATGCCTTCTACGAGGCCATCGCCCGTTATCAGCGCCTTGTCGCCGTTTAGGGCTATCACCGTCACCGGGACGTCGCCGGTGCTTGTGGTTATGTAGCTCTCGCCGTTTTTGGATTTTACCGCAGCGGCATTCATCTCAAGGCCGGTAAGCTGGGCCGTCACCGTAGCTTTGATCACGCGAATGCTGAGCAGCTCGCCTATGTTTTCGGTAAACTCCAGCATATTGACTATGCCGCCGTCACACACCACAGGCTCCAGTGCGGTAGCCGTGTATGTTACGTCATTCATGCCCTCGAAGGTCACGGTATATGTCTGCCCCCCCATAAGGCTGGCTCCCTCTGAGGGTGAGGTTATGAATGCGGCGTACCATTTGTTTGGATCTACCAGCCTGAACAGAAGGCTTTCGCTTGTGGCGGCGTTGACGCCGCTTTCGCCGTTGATTATCTTCTTTATGACGTCTGCGCTTACCACGTCCAGCTTTTCCCCGTTGAGCACCAGCTCATAGCCATCGAAATAAAAGCTCACGAGACCGGTCATCTTGGCGTTCACGGTGCTGGTGTACTCGGCTATCTGGGCCAGCTTCGCCGTTTCCTCGGAATAGAGGGAATTCAGCTCAACGTCCGCCTGTACGGAATTTTTCAGGTATACGGTACGCTGGTTCAGCAGCTCCTTCATGCTGCGCTCAAGCTCAAGCAGATCATCATCGCCGCCCTCTGAGACGTTGGAGGCTATCTTGCTTTTAAGCTCGGCTATCTGACCGTTTACCGAGGTAAGCTCGGTGGACTCTATTCCGTCCAATATCGAAAGCTGCTTTTCGTATATCTTCTGCTGTATTGTAACGAGGGACTGGGCAAGCTCACTGCTGTATCCCCATTTGTACACCGTCGCCACAGGCACCTCGGCATTTACGCTGGCGCCCTCGTCCACAAGGTGATCCACCATATCGAACTTGTCCACTGCTACGGTGCTCTCATTGCGTATTATTACGGTCTCCGGCATCAGCTTTGCCTCCATAGTGGCGTTTTTCAGCGTGCCGCCCCCGCCGTTGGGTATTATCAGCACCAGAGCCACCACTATGCCCAGCAGCACCAGCATGGTAAGGTAAAACCTTCCGCTGAACCTTACTTTTCTTCTCCTCGCCATCTGCGCTCCTTTTATATACGGCTTACGCCGTCTCGAATATCCTCTTTACTTCGGTTTCCCTCTTGTTTACCCTGCCAACGAATGCTCCCGCCATTCTTTCTGTGTCCAGTACTCTTGGAATGATGTCTTGGACGCTTTCCATGGTAACGCCCTCAATGCGGCGAATAAGCTCCTCATCGGTGTATAGCCTTCCTCTTAGCTCGCCGCGTCCCAAAGAGCTGCTGCGGGAAGCAGTGCTCTCAAGGCCTAAGAGATAATTGCCTTTCAGCTGCTGCTTGCTGCGGGCGAATTCTTCTTTGGTTATGCCGTCCTTCTTGACGGAATCTATCTCCCTGAGCATAAGCTCCACCACCTTGGCGGCCTGCTTTTCCCCGGTGCCGGCATAGAGGGTGAAGTAGCCGGTATCGGAATAGCTCGTGGGGTATGAGTACACGGAATACGCCATTCCGTGCTCCTCGCGTATCTTCTGGAACAGCCTGGAGCTCATGCTTCCCCCAAGGGCATTGTTGAGCACCAGCAGCGCAAACTGCTCCTCGGTATCCCCTGGGAAGCCGGGGAAGCCCAGGCATATATGCACCTGCTCTATGTCCTTTTCCACCGCTCTGAAGCGTTTTTCCTTTATGAGCTGGTTCTTTGGGGGTACGTAGCTGTCGCCCCGGCCCCGCCTGTCAAAGCGCTTATTCACCGCGGCTCGCAGCTCCTCCATCTTAAAGTTGCCCGCACAGGACACCACCATGTTCTGTGGTATGTACCGCTTGTCCATATATGAAAGTATATCGTCTCTCGTAAATGCCCGTACTGTGTCCTGTGTGCCCAGTATTGGCCTTGCAAGAGGGCTGTCCCCGTATATGACGGCGCTCAGCGTCTCGTGGGCAAGATCCTCCGGGTCATCCTCCAGCATGAGTATCTCCTCGCACACGACGCCCTTTTCCCTTTCGATATCCGCAGGATCAAGGCTTGGGCGGCAGGCTATGTCGCTTAGCATGTCCGCCGCAAGGTCGATATTTTCACCCAGCACCTTAGCATAAAAGCAGGTGCATTCCTTGCTGGTGAAGGCGTTGAGCTGGCCGCCGGCGAGGTCCATCTCCTCGGCGATGTCGCGC
>ERZ826220.3623-NODE-3623-length-11727-cov-2.237491_pt1 | contig 11727 bp, 10 predicted proteins | sample MGYA00519927_ERZ826220 | MGnify/ENA primary metagenome ERZ826220 (study PRJEB31778, sample SAMEA3449225) | human gut metagenome | biome: human gut; feature: human-associated habitat; material: faeces | place: United Kingdom | collected 2010/2012 ...
CCCGCGCCGTGCGCGGCGAACGGGGCCGCAGGCCCTGTTCGTAGGCAGCTTGGCGGAAAAGCGCTGCTTTTTCGCCAAGCTGCGCCCCGGAACGGACTGCCGTTCCGGGGCGTTCTGTATGTTGGGAGGCCAGGGGCTGCTTGAAAAATCAAAAAAGTTGTCTTCCCCAACAGGAATCGGCGTTTACTGCGCTGAAAATCCTCGGAATACAGCAGGTATTCCGAGGATTTTTGCCTTGTAACCGCTCGATTTTTGCGGGAAATACAGTCTTTCCTCTGTTTCAAACATCCCCTACTCCACGTTTTTTTCGTCACATAAACCGTAAATGGGCGTTTTGCCGAAGGTGCGGGCCCACAGACGGTCGCCATAGCTGTAATGCCACCACTCCTCGCTGTAATTCACAAAACCCGCGGCGGTCATCATATTATAGAGGAGCCGCCGTGTGTTGCGGAAGGCTTCCGCCTCTCCGGCCATTCCGTTGGTCTCGAAATATGCGGTTTGGGCAAGATTCGTAAAATCGTCGAACTCTGTGCCCATAGGCAGCGGCCTGCCCCGATAGCAAAGAGTCAGATCCAGTGCGCCGCCGGTGGCATGAGGAGCCGGCCGGGCAGTGTTGGGGTGGGGCAGCGCAACAAAGTCGTCCACTGCGGCGGCAAGCTGCTCCGGCGTATATTCAGGATGGCTGCGGCGCACCAGGGCAGAATACTCCTCGTACAGCGCCTGCTGTACAGCCAGCGGACGATAAGCGTCGAAAATCAGCAGGCTATAGTCCTCCGGCAGAAGGCCAAGCGCCTGCTGCAGCAGCGGCACGACCCCCTCGCGTACCCAACAGCCTTGCGGCGCACAGGCGATGCCTGCTGCCCGGTAGCTGGCTGCATAGCGGATACGCGCGTCCAGCCCGTCGATGCGCACCAGGGATTCGCCGTTATCCCGGGGACGGGGACAGGCGGGCAGACTTTCGCTGCGCACGCGCGGTACCGGAGCGTAAAAATTGATGCCAGCCATTTTCATCATCTTCCTTGCCGTATATCATTTATGTGTTTTTCGCTCCTATATTTTAGCACTGTAAATATGGGATGTAAAATACAATTTATGTAAAGCCAAAAATCTAAACGCTTTTTTGACGGTAAAAACAAGCATAAAATGGCGATTTTCCGTCTGGAAACGATTCCAAAAATCTCCTATTATAAAAGAAATAATTGAAAATATGTACAAAAGCAGCTTCTTCGAAAATGTAGATTTGTTGAATAGTGAGAAAGAAGGAACAAAGTACCAGCATTGGTAGATTTTCACAAGACAAACGTATAAATTTGTGCTATAATGCCAAATGTAAGGATAGGGGAAGCGTTCCATAAATTAGATGGGACACCTTACGGCACGGGCAAGAGCCTGTTTGTTACAGAAAGGAAAAGCGTTATGGTAAAGCAAATCAAAATTTCAAACTTCACAGAGGTTAAAAACATCATGAATGCCGCGACCCATTGTGTGGATGAGATCGGTGTGCACGATGGAAAGGGCAGCATTGCCGACGCGAAAAGTATTCTGGGGCTGATGAGCCTGGATTATACGCATCCGGTGATGCTTGTGAGCGAAAACGAAAAAGAACTGCAGCGCGTTTACGAAGCCATCAGCTGAAAACGTGTGAAACAGACAAAAGAGGCGTGCCTTTACAGGCGCGCCTCTTTTGTTATTCTCCGTCCCTGCGGTATTCAATCACATCCGACACCGGGCAATCCAAAATAAAGCACAGGGTATCCAGTGTTTTCAGCGTGATGGTCTCGCCATGCTTCATGCGGTGCAGGGTATTGGCCGAAACGCCGTGCTTGAAGATCAACTGGTATTCTGTGATGTTTTTCCGGTACAGCGTGCGGTAAAACGGCTCGTAGCTGATCATTCCCCCCACCTCTTGCTTCACTTTATCATACTCAAATCATTGACTATACTAAATATATTGAGTATAATGAACGCAGAATACACAAAAAGGTCCGGCAGGGGTTGACTGAGGGGTATTTTAGAAGCGCGCGGACGATGCCGTTTCGGCTCCCGGGCCCGTACTTGAAGATTGAGACGGATGGAGCCTGTGCAAGGGCTGTGAGAAGCAGCTCGGAGAGCCTGTCCGGGAGGAGGGCTGATATGTGAAACAGCGGTTTGTGGGTCTTGCTGCGGCGCTGGCGCTGTGCTGCACGGTGAGCGGCGCGATGCTGGAGCGTGCTGTCTGCTGCCCGGCGCCGCCGGGACTGGCACACATAGAGAAGCAATTCCAAACAATGGTGGGAATGGAAAAAGGGGACGGAAATTGGCTTTACAGTTATCAGATGCTTTCCGCTCCGAAATATGCGGTATGTGCCACAGCGGTGCGCACCGGAGGCTCCGGCAGGCGTGAGTCTGTGCGGGTGCTGTGGCGGCTGGAGAACGGCGTCTGGCGTTTGGTGTATGCGGTCCGCAGAGAGCAGATCGCATCCCCGGCAATACAAGATGAGGCGGGACAAGGCGGATGAACGGAAAAACGGATGTTTTTCCGGGGCTCATTCTACCGCAAGCGGTCTCGCGCAGCGGGGTATGCACTGCGTGGCGAATGCGGATGGGAAACTCGGAAGAATATTTAGATGCCGCAGCGATGGGATGCCAAAAGCCAAAAACGCCTCCGGGACCTGTCGTGGTCCCGGAGGCGTTTTGTGTTGGTTAAAATCTGTTTGCGGCAATAACAGCTGTATTTCCCGCCAACTCCCGTGAGGCTGCGTTACTCCTGCCAGTACGGCGTGGGAGAACCCGTCTGTACGGGAGAAGCCTTTGGTGCAGCGGGCTGCTGAACAGGAGGAACTGCAGCGCCGGTTTGCTGTGTGGGCTGCTGAGCGGGAGCAGCAACGGTCTGCGGCGAAGCTTCCCGCACTGCCGCAGGCGCGGTTTGCCGCTGTACGGCTTGCGCCTGCTGGATCTGCTCCTGTGTGATGGCTGTAAACGGCATCGTAGAGCGGGGCGGATGCACAAAGTTGCGTGAAGGCGGAGGCGGCGCAGGCCAGGAGATCGGCTTTACATTCAGCTTTACGCGCTGGTCGCCCTCGGGCTGCTGCACGGTGGGCTGCGGCGTGGGTGCCGGCTGAGGGGGAGGCGCGGGAACCTGCACAGGCGCCGGAACCGGCTCTGCTTCCGGTTGGGGCGCAGGTTGCTGCTTACGCCGGCCGAACAGGCCCAGAAAACCGCGTTTTTCTTTGCGCGGAGCCTTTTCCTGTGCCGGAGCGGCCTGTGCGGCACGCGCGGGTTCATTGAAGGCGGCATTGGGTGCTGCAGCCGTCCAGGTGGTTTCTGGCGTAGGCGCAGCAAGCTGCTGCGGTACCGGTTCAGCAGGAATATCAAACTGGATGGGCGTCCATGCTACCCACTGGTTTGTACCGGGCTGTTCGGCTTTCGACGGCTGGGGAGCGCATTGAGAAGGTACCGCCTGAGGTGCGGGCTGAGCAGTCTGGGATGCCTGAGCTCGCTGCGCCTCCTGAGCCAGACGTGCTTCTTCAGCCTGGCGCGCAACAGCAGCAAGCTGAGCCTCTTCGGCGGCACGGCTCTCGGCAGAGCGGCGGGCTTCCTGTGCATGGCGGGCGGCTTGCAGGCGCATGGCGTTCGCTTCTGCGCGGCGGGCGGCCCGGCCCGACGGTCGGTCTGCGCGCCGATCTCGACGCGCTGCCCGTCACGGAGCAGACCGGCGCGCCCTACGGTTCGGAAAACGAGGGCGTCATGCACGCCTGCGGCCATGACGGGCATGCGGCTATCCTGCTGAATTCCGTGCGGCTGCTGTGCCGCCGGCGGGAGGAGCTGTGCGGGGAACTGCGCTTTATTTTTCAGCATGCGGAGGAGACCCCTCCCGGCGGTGCGGTGGAAGTCATCCGCGCCGGCGTGCTGAAGGGTGTGGACGAGGTGTTCGGTCTGCATCTCACAAGCACGCTGCCCACGGGCAGCTTCGGCGTGTGCAGCGGCGTTCTCACCTCGGCCACGGACCGTTTTGAGATCGAGATCACCGGCCGCGGCGGACATTCCAGCATGCCGCAGGAATGCATAGACCCTATTGTGACCGGCGCACAGATCATCCTTGCGCTGCAGACCGTGCTTTCCCGTTCGCTTCGGCCCAGCGACCCGGCGGTGCTCTCGGTATGCCAGGCCCATTCCGGCTCGGCCTACAATATTATACCCGGCAGCATGCATTTGACCGGCTCGGTGCGCAGCTACGATGAGCGGGTGCGCGCCACTGCCGAGCGGCGTATCCGCGAGATCAGCGAAGGCATTGCCGCCTCGGCAGGGGCGGATGTGCAGGTGGAATATGTGCGCGGGTACGATTCCATCCGCAACGATCCGGCGCTGACCGGCTGGGCGCGAAATATGATTGCGCAAACCTTTGGCACGCAGGCGGTGCATGAGCTTTCACCGATTGCGCCGGGAGACGATTTTTGCTATTACGACCAGGTGTGCCCGGGTTTTTTCCTTGAGCTGGGCGCGGCAAACCCGGAAAAGGGAAGCGATGCTCCCCATCACAATGCCCGGTATCGCTTGGACGAAGACGCGCTGGCTTACGGCATGGAGTATACAGTCGCTCTGCTGAGCGGCCGATGCTGTTTACAGGCGCTCTGAGGCTTTGAAAAAATGAGTGCGTTTCCCAAACGGGAAACGCACTTTTTCGTATGGGGAGCAACGCCGGAGACAGATGCTTTTGCCTTAGCTGAATGGCTTGGGCGCAGCTTTTGTACCGGCTCACTCCGGAAGGGGGGATGTCTGCTTTTTTCGCATGCGGTTGCGCATTTCGCGCGGGCTTTCGCCCGTCAGCTTGCGAAACTGGCGATTGAAGCTGGACAGGGACATATAGCCCACTTGGTGGCATATTTCCAGTATCGATTTATTCTCGGCGGAAAGCATTACCGTTGCCGCTCCGATGCGGACGCGGTGGATATAATCGGAAGGCGCGCATTCCAATGCGCTGTAAAATTTTCGACGCAGGGTCGATACGCTCATATTGCAGAGCTGTGCCAGCGTTTCGATCGGGCAAGGCTCGGCATAATGGTTGGAAACATAGGTCACTGCAGGTGAGACTTCGGCAAGACGCCAAGGGGCAACCTGGCGGTGGTCGGAGAGACGTGCATGCTTGTATAGAATGCTTCTCACCAGCCACTCTGCGCATTGGCGGCTGCCGGGCCTTTTGGCCTGCAATTCATCCACCACCATCTGAACGAGTGTCAGGATATCGCGGCCCTCGGCAGTGGAGTCATCCAGTATGGGGGCGCCGATATGTCCCGCCGTAAGGGATTCGTCATCTTTGGCGCTGAGAATGCATTCATCGACATTGATAAAATACCATTTTGCGGGCTTATCGGGATTGCTCTGGGCGATATGGATCTGCCCCTGGTAGATGACCGAGGCACAGGGAGCCTGAAATGGGATGACCTTATCCTCCACAAAAAATATCCCGCTGCCTTCCGTGCACCAGCCCAGTTCAAGTTCGTTGTGATAATGCAAATACCTTGCGTGGGTGTCCATTTTGCCGGGGGAATTCTGCGGCCATAAAAAGAATGGATCGCCTTTTTCAAAAACGGTATGTTCGTACAGAACTTTTAACTTGTCTGCGATGCTTTCTGTGCAGCTTGATTGAATCTGCATAATTTTGCCTCCATTTTGCGTGGATTTGCCTCATCAGCTATTGTATACTGAATTTGCTGGGATGGCAATGAATTTGAAAAGATACCGCTCAAGGCTGAAAAAATTACCTTTTTGTCGGAAAAATCCATTTCGCCAAACGGGTGAGGACGGGGAAGCGGGAGAGGAGCCGCAGTGCGGCACGAATGTTTTCGCATCCGGCGGAGTACATATCTAGGGCCGGAGACCAAAAAATGTTTGCTCGGCTGCGAAAAGCACGACCCTCAAAATTGATTCGGCGAAAGCCGGATTCAAATATAAAATGGAGGTTGAGTTTCATGAAAAAAAGGTCGATCAAAAAAGTGTTGGCCCTGGGCCTCGCCGGTGCGATGCTCTGCGGCATGCTGACAGCCTGCGGCGGCGCCAACGGCAGTTCTTCCGCACCGTCTGCTTCGTCAGAGGGACAGGCAGAGCCTGCAGCTCCCGAAACAGAGAAGGAGAAGGTCGTGCTTTGGCATCTGTGGACCGGTGTGGAGGCCGGATACTTGGATGACGCTGTGGCGGCTTACAACGCGCAGAGCGACAAATATTATGTGGAGGCCCTTTCCGTGCCGGATTCTCAGAAGATCATGGTAGCGATTCAATCCGGCGACGGACCCGACATTACGGATGACTTTACAAACAACATCGGCGCCTATGCTTCGAAAGGCATCATGCTCCCGCTGGATGACTATATTGCCAAGAACAATACCGACTTGTCCGACATCATTCCCTCCACGCTGGAAGCCTGCAAATATGAGGGGAAAACCTACGCGCTGCCCGCCGGCATGAACCTGATGGCGCTGTTTTACAATAAAACGCTGCTGGCTGAAGCAGGTTATACCGAGCCGCCCAAAACAATGGAAGAAATGTATGAGATGGCCGTCAACACCACAAAGCTCAATCCGGATGGAACGATTGACGTGATGGGCTATCCGGATTTTCCCTCTGTTTATTATACAGACAACTTTGCGGCGGCGCTGGGCGGCGGCTGGTACGATGAAAACGGAAAGCCTGCGTCGCCCGACAACGAAGGCAACCTCATGGCTTTGAAATATGCGGTGATGTACCGTGAGAAATTCGGCGTTGAAAACGTAGCCAAATTTGGTTCCGCAGGCAAATATCTGGACCCCACCGACCCCTTCCTGGCTGGAAAGCAGACCTTCCGCGTGGACGGAAACTGGCTTGGCGCCAACATCAACGATACCTTTAAGGTGGATGTGGATTACGGCTGCACATTCATTCCTTATCCGGAAGGCCATGAAGAGCTGAAAGGACGCGGCATTGCCAGCTCGTCCATGTTCTATATCCCCAGCAACAGCAAAAACCCGGACGGCGCCTATGATTTCCTCACCTTCATCTGCGGCCCGGAGGGAACGATGCTTCAGAGCGTGTCCCACGGAGGATTCCCTTCGCTGTTGTCACAGCTGGAGAGCGACGAGTTTGTAAACGGCAGCTACAACAGCGACGTGTTCGCCGAATTGGCCGCCAGCCCAAATCTGTTTGCCCTGCCCAACGTGCCGCAGAGCACCGAGTACAATACGATCATCAAGGAAGAGGTAGAGCTTGCGCTCAATCTCAAGCAGACTCCGGAGCAGGCGCTGCAAAACATCTATGATAAGGGCTCTGAACTGTTCAAGTAGTGGTGCGCATATATTTGCTGTTTGTTAACAGGTTCGTTCTGTAGGAACGAATGCACAGTTAACTGTTCGTAAAGGGGCCTTGCATGTAAAGGCCCCTTTACACATGTTATATTGCATAGCTTCTTGAAAGGTGGATATCATCATGCTTCAACACAGGGCCATCAAAAGCAGAGCTTCAAAACGTAGAAATCATACGGCGGCGGGTATTTTATTCGCGCTGCCCTGGATCATTGGTTTTTTGGCGTTCAGCCTGTATCCCATCATCATGTCGGTGTATTACAGCCTGACAGACTTCAACATGTTCCAAACGCCGAAATTTGTAGGGCTTGAAAATTATTCGGCGCTGTTTCAGGATGAAAAATTTTATAAAAGCCTGGGCAATACGCTGTATATGACGGTTCTGGGCACGCCGCTGTGCCTCGTGGCAGGCCTGCTTCTGGCGGTGCTTCTGAACCAGAAGGTGCGTGCCATGCCCATTTTCCGAACGTTCTTTTATCTTCCCAGCATCGTGCCGCTTGTCGCATCCTCCATGCTGTGGCTGTGGATTTTGAACCCGCAGTACGGCCTTTTGAACAACATCCTGCAGAAACTGGGGCTGTACCAGCCCAACTGGCTGACCGACCCGCGTTTTACGAAACCTGCGCTGCTGATCATGGGCGTGTGGGGTGTCGGCAGTATTATGATCATCTTTCTGGCGGCGCTGCAGGACGTGCCCCGCACTTTGTATGAGGCTGCCGAGATCGATGGTGCAAATGCTCTGAAGCGCTTTTTTTACATCACTCTGCCCGGAATTTCTCCTGCGATCTTTTTCCAGCTGATCATGGGGATCATCAACAATTTTCAGTATTTCACACAAGCATATCTGATGATCGGAAGTTCTACGGGCGGCGGTCTGAACGTGGTCAGCGGCGGCGCTGAAAATTCCCTGCTGTTTTATGCGCTGTATCTGTATCAGAACGCATTCAACCTTTTCAAAATGGGCAAAGCGTCCGCGATGGCCTGGATCTTGTTTGTTGTTGTGGCTGTTGTGACCGCAGTCGTTTTTAAAACGCAGGATAGGTGGGTGAGCTACGGTGAAGAATAATGCTTCTCTCGCGCGTGCGAACAAAAACATCAGGCGGCGCAAGCTGTGCGGAAAGGCGGTCACGGTATTTCTGCTTGTGGCGCTGTCCGTCGTCTTTCTGGTACCGTTTGCATGGATGCTGCTTACTTCGCTGAAGTCCATGGAAGAGGTTTATCAGCGTACTATTTTTCCGACAAAGCTGCACTTCGACAATTATATTCTGGCTGTTACGCAGATACCGTTCCTTCGCTATGCGTGGAATACCATCGTCATCACCGCACTGTGCGTTGTGGGAACCGTGATATCCTCCGCGATGGTGGCCTATTCCATGTCGAAGGTGCGGTGGAACGGGAAAAAATATTTGTTCCCGATCATCGTGGCCACGATGATGATCCCATATCAGGTCACTTTGATCCCGCTGTATATGATATGGAACAAGCTGGGGCTGATCGGCAGCATCGCGCCCCTGGTGGTGCCCGCGTTTTTCGGCGGCGCATACTACATTTTTCTGCTTCGCCAGTTCTTTAAAAGCATCCCGGATTCCCTGCTGGAAGCCGCGGAGATCGACGGCGCCGGAGAGGTGCGCATTTTTGCACAGATCATGCTGCCTTTGTGCAAACCTGCAATGGCAAGTGTCGCTATTTTCACTTTCATCAACACATGGTCCGATTTTATGGGTCCTATGCTGTATCTGAACCGTCAGGAAAGCTACACGCTTTCCATTGGCCTGCAGGCTTTTTTGCAGCAGCACTATGTGCAGTGGGGCATTCTGATGGCGGCTTCTGCTATTTTTACGATCCCGATGATCGTCCTGTTTTTCTTTGCACAAAAATACTTTATCGAAGGCATCACGGTAACGGGTGTAAAGGGCTGATGCCGGAAAGGGTGCTTTTATGAATCGGATATTGTATGTTCCGCTGGACGAACGTGCCTGTAATTATGAATTCCCCGCGCTTCTGGCAGGCATGACAGAGGACGTCGCTCTGGTGGAACCGCCCGTCGGCTGGATGGGCTTCAAAAAAAAGCCGGCAGATATCGACGCGCTCTGGGCCTGGCTTTTCGAGAATGCGGGGCAATGCAGCCACGCCATCCTTTCCGTGGATACGCTGGTTTACGGCAATATCATCAATTCCCGAACGCATCACCGCCCCCTGGAGGCATGCATAGAAACGCTCTCCCGGTTCACCGAACTGAAGCGGAAAAACCCGGAGCTTTCCATTCATGCGTTCAATCTGGTGGCGCGGGTGGCGGCATATGACAGCGACGCGGAGGACCCGGATTACTGGGCGTCATACGGAAGAAAAATATGGCGTTATGCATGCCTGACAGACAAGGCCGAGCGGGGAGAGGCGGATGAGGCGGAGCGCGGGGAATGCGCCGCGCTCCGGCGCGAGATACCGGACGGCGTTCTGGCCGATTTTCTGGCGCGCCGCGCGGTGGACCGGGCGGTCAACCTTGCGTGTGTGGACCTGGTGCGGGACGGTGTATTCGATGTGCTTACCGTCCCAAAGGACGATACCGCCGAGTACGGGTATGCGGCGCTGGACCAGATGGCCATTGCAAAGAGAGTGCGCGAGCTTCGGCTGCCGGACCGCGTCCTCGTATATCCGGGAGCCGACGAGGTGGGAAGCGTGCTGTTTGCCCGTGTTTTCAACCAGATCAAAAACTACCGCCCGCGCATTTACATAAGATATTCCTCCGTGTACGGCCCGTTTATTGTGCCGCGCTATGAGGACCGGCCGCTGCAGGAGGGAATAAAAGCGCAGATCACCTCTCTGGGAGGCGTAGTTTTGGATGCGCCCGGTGATTCCGACTGCATGCTGGCTGTAAACAGCCCGGGAAAGCATATGATTGAATCCGTCGAGCAATATACAAAGGACCTCACCTTTTCCACGCATCTGAATTTGAATGAGCTTTTCCGTTATATGCACTATTATCACGAGGAATACGGCCGTCCGGTGGGCCTGGCGGAGGTATCGGTAGCCAATGGATGCGAAAACGACTGCATGGAATTGGGACTGCTGACCGGAACCTATGATTACCTGACCGCTGTGGGAGGCTGGAACACCGCGCAGAATACCATTGGCGTCGTGCTGGCGCAGCTTGTGATCGCGAGCTATTACAATGGCTTTTGCGGCAGGCCGGAGCAGCTCCGGCGGTCGGAGGAGTTCATGGCGAGCCGTCTTGCCAGCGACTGGCTGTATCAATCCAATGTGCTGCACAGGTACCTTGCGGAGACTGCGGGCACGGTAGACCCTTATGCGCTAGGGCGGCATTACGGGGATGCGGCGGAATATTTCAGGCATGGGCTGCAAGCGCTTCTGGACGGGAAGTTTCCGGCCGGGATACGCGGCCGCCGTCCCATTGTGGACACGCTGCAATTCCAGTGGGACGGAATCTTTTACATCCGGCTGCATGTCCGGCTGGAAGAAGTGCTCCGCGCAGAAGGTACTAAGGAAAAGACAGATACAGGAGAATGACGCATGATCACGAAAGCCGCTTTGCTTGAGGACCTGGACCGTGCGGGTATAGACCCGCACGGCATGCTGCTGTGCCATTTTTCAATGAAAAAGATCGGCCCCGTGGAAAACGGCGCCGACACGGTGCTGGACGCTTTGATGGAATACATGAAAAATGGATTGCTGATCGTTCCCTGTCACACCTGGAGCAATGTCGACGATGAAAACCCCGTGTTTGACGTGCGGGAAACAAAGCCCTGCGTCGGGCTTCTGCCGGACCTGTTCCGGCGGCGGGAGGGCGTGGTGCGGACGTTGCACCCCACGCATTCGCTGTGCGTTTACGGGCCCCGGGCACAGGCGTTTGCAGAAGGGCAGGAGCGGTTCGATACGCCCTGTGCGCCCGGCTCCTGTTACGGCGAGCTGCTGCGGCAAAATGCGCAGGTGATGATGGTGGGGGTCACGTTTGCCTGCAACACCAGCGTACACTGCATCGAGGAGATCGCAAACGTGCCCGGCCGCCTTACGGCAGAGCATCATCCGCTGTTTGTGCGCGATCAAAGCGGGCGGCTGCTTTCCGTGCCGTCCCGCCGCCATCAAAACGCCAATTCGGACCATTACGTCAAGCTTGAACCGGTAATGTTTCACAGGAATATACTGCGGCGCGTCCCGTTCGGCAATGCCGAATGCCTTTTGTTCCGCGGCAAAGACCTGCTGGCCGTTACGCTGGAGCTGCTGAAAAAAGACCCGGATCTTTTCGGCAGCGGCGCGCCCGTCCCGCCGGAGTGGTATTGAATCTGCCTTTTACCGTGCGGCAAAAGGGCGCTCTGCGGAGCGGACAAATTGATAGGAAAGAAGGAACTGTCGTGAAAATATTGAACTTTGGCTCTCTCAACCTGGATAAGGTGTATAAAGT
>ERZ826220.3625-NODE-3625-length-11726-cov-4.660440_pt1 | contig 11726 bp, 8 predicted proteins | sample MGYA00519927_ERZ826220 | MGnify/ENA primary metagenome ERZ826220 (study PRJEB31778, sample SAMEA3449225) | human gut metagenome | biome: human gut; feature: human-associated habitat; material: faeces | place: United Kingdom | collected 2010/2012 ...
GCGCCCATCCCCGCGTCCGCGGGCATCTGCGCCGCGGCGGCGGGGTCGCTGCTGACAGCCATGCCCTCCGTCACATCCTGCGGGTTGAGGATGACCTCATCCCCCGCGGAAATGCCGGAGGCGATCTCCACCTGCGTATCGGAAGAGAGGCCTGTCTTCACATCCCGGCGCACAGCCGCGCCGTTTTCCACCACATAGCAGAACTGGCCGCTCACATCCGTATTGACGGCGCTGATGGGCAGGCTCAGCACTCCTTTCGCCTCCCCTGTGGCAATGACCACGTTGGCCTCCAGGCCCAGTTTGATATCGCCGTCCGGCGCGTCCAGCTGCACTTTGGCGTGCACATAGGCCGTGGCCGTGCCTGTGGCGGAGGCCCCGGCCGTGGCCATCGCGTCGATGGACGCCACCGTTCCGGTGTATGTCCTGCCCAGCGTGGTGACAACGGCGCTCTGGCCCGGCTTTACCTTTTCCAAATCGTAGCGGGAGAGCGCCACGTCCACATATACATCGCTCAGGCTCTGGATCGTGCACAGCGGACCATAAGCCGCCGCGCTGGAGCCCGGCACCGCACTGAGGGAGGTGACGACGCCGCTGATGGGTGCGGTCACGCCGTCCCTGCCGCGGGCAAGGTCCTCCTTGGCGCTTTGCACGGAGAGGGATGATGGCACCTGTGCCAGCTCCAACTGGCGCTTGGCGCTGTCGGACAGGACGGCCTGCTTTTCCGCGTCGTAGGTTGCCTTGGCCGCGCTCAGCGCCTGCTGCTGGTTCGCGAGGTCCGCGGCGGCGGCGTCCAAAGCCGCTTTAACAGACAACGCCTCCTCGCTCTGCTTATCCGCGAGGGCCTCGTACTGCGCGGTCAGGCTGTTCACCGCGGCTGAAGCCTTGTCTTTCTGGACGGCAAGATTGTTCAGGTTCGCAGCCGCGTCATTGAAGCGTGCCTGTGCGCTGTCGCTGGCGGTGAGCGCGTCGCTTTTCTGCAGCTGGCCGCTCTCATAAGCGGCAGAAGCCGCGCTCCAGCGGCTCTGTATCAAAGGTGGCAAGCAGGTCGCCCGCGTTCACGATCTGCCCCGCTTCCACCTTCACCTCTGCAAGAGGCGCGGTGACGGGCGACGGCACCACTACGGTCTGCCCCGAGGTGAGCGTACCCGTGGTGGACAGGCTTTGGCTGATGTCTCCGGCTGCCGCCGTCTGTGTTTGCACATAGGTCGGCAGCGGGCCGCGCAGCGCGCTCAGAACGGCGTTGCCCGCCAGGGCCAGCACCGCAATGCCCGCCAATGAAAGCAGCACGATTTTTTTGATGCTGCGCTTTTTCTTCGGCCGTTTGGGCGGCTGCAAAAGCACCTCGCCGGCCTGCGCCGGGTCCTGCACGTTCTGCGCCATCAATTCCTTTGTTTCCATTTTAGAAAACCTCCCGTTCCCCGTCGTCTATTTTTCCGTCTGTGATACGCACGATGCGCTGAGCCTTGCGGGCCAGCCCTTCGTCGTGAGTGATCAGTACAATGGTGTTGCCCTCGGCGTGCAGAGCACGGATGATCTCGAACACCCTGGCGCCCGCTCTGGTGTCCAGGTTGCCCGTCGGTTCATCCGCGAGGATGAGCGGCGGATGTGCCGCGATGGCGCGAGCCACGGCCACACGCTGCTGCTGGCCGCCGGACATCTGGGTAGGCTTATGCTGCGCCCGGTCGGCGAGACCCACGCGGGTCAGCGCCTGTATCGCCAGCTCCCGCCGGTCAATGGGATCGATGCCCTGATAGATCAGCGGCAGCTCCACGTTTTCCAGCACCGTCAGGTTCTGGATCAGGTTGTACTGCTGGAAAATGAACCCGATCTGCTTGTTGCGGATGCGGGAGAGCTCCTTGTCGGAAAGCTCCCGGACATCCACGCCGTCCAGACGGTAAGTGCCCCGGGTGGGGATGTCCAGACAGCCCAGCACGTTCATCATGGTGGACTTGCCGGAGCCGGACTGGCCCACCACCGCCACGAACTCGCCCTTTTCAATATCCAGCGAAACGCCGTCCAGGGCCCGGACCTCGCTCTCAAGGCCCTCGCCGTAGATCTTATAGACGTCCCGCAGTTCGATCAGTTTCGCCATGGCTTAACCCCACGCCTGATCGGTTATCATCTGGGTAAAGACGGTGTCGCCGTCATTTACGCCGGACTTGATCTCCACGTTATATGTATCCTGAATACCGATCTCCACCTGAACGGGATAGAAGCCGCTGGGGATCTCCTCGTCCTGATAGGGCAGCTCCAGCGCGTTGTCCGGCCGGCTGTCTGCCTGCACATAGACCACGGTGGCGGAAGAACCATCCTCCAGCCCCACAGTACGCACCGCCTGGATGGGCACCATCAGGCAGTTGTCGTTCTGGCTGGCCTGGATCTGATAGTTCACATAGCTGTTGACTTGCAGGTTGCCGTCCGTGTTGTCCGCGGAGATGGTGATGGGATAGGAGGCCACGCCGTTATTCACAGTGCTGGAAAGGCTCACCGTCTCCACCGTGCCGAAGGCGCTGGTGCCCCACTGGTCCAGGTTCACGGGCATGCCGGTCTTGATATAGCTGATGTTCCGCTCGTCCACGGTGGCGCTGACGGTCACGGTGGAGGTGTCGGAAACGGTCACAAGGGTGCTGTTTGCCTGAAGTTCCTGCCCCGGCGTCACGGACAGACCGATAACCTGACCGGAAATGGGAGCCACCGCATTGCAGTTGTCCAGATTCTTCTGGGCGGCCTCCAGCTTCTTCTGGGCCTCTTCCAGATTCTGCTGTGCGGTGAAGATCTCCGTCTCGCTGTCCTCGCCGTCGATCCGCACCAGAACCTGACCGGGCGTTACGGCGAGATAGTCCACCAGATTACTGGAGATCACCGTGCCGCTGACGGTGGAGTTCAAATCTCCCACCCGGTAATATTGCAGTTTAGCGGCTTCGTAGGGATACACGGTATCGCCGTTCACAATCGTAGTGGCAGTAGCCACCATATCCTTGGCCAGCACACCCTCGTTGGGGATCACGATCTCGGCGGAAAACAGCTTAGAACCCTCCGGGGTAATACGGCTGACCATGTGAACAGCCTCCACCGTGCCTTCCACGGTGGTCATCAGGGCAGGGATAGAGACCTGCACCTTCTGCCCCGCCTTCAGCTCCCCGGCGTAGGCGTAGCTGTAATACTGCTCCAGCCGCATCCGGGTATCGTCCGCGAGGACGGCGACCTTGGTGCCCTTGCTAATCTCGTCGCCGGGGTTCAGTGTCACAACATCCATCAGTTTTCCGGCGTAGGACGGAGAAAGATTCAGCCCCGCAATGTCCTTTTGCAGCGTATTGATCTGCTTCTGATAGCCCTCAACCTCATCGCGGGCCTTCTGGACCTCCGTGGCAGCATTGGGGGAATCAATGGTAAACAGGGGGTCCCCCTGCTCCACTTTCTGTCCCTCCTCCACGAATACATCCATCACCGTGCCCGCAGTGGTCAGGCTGATAGTCTCGCTGTTCTTGGCCTTTACCAGACCGCTGCCGTCCACCTCGGAGCTGATAGCGCCGTAGGACACCGTCGCCATGCCTACCTCGCTGCTGCCGTCCTTCTTTTTGAAGAATTTCACGCCGCCTGCGATCAGGGCGGCCACGACCACCAGCGCAACGATCCGCCGGATCGTACGCCGCCGCTTTTTCTTGTCTGCCGTGCTTTTTTCCGGCTTTTTCGCCGGGGTCTCCGGTGACGCCGGAGCGGCTGTCTCCGCCGGGGTCAGCTCCTTTTTCTCTTCCATGATCTCTGCCATGACATATTCTCCTTTTACGATTCTCCGGGCCGAGGCCCGCTTGTTTCCGATCCAGTGCTGTCAGCGCCCGACAGGGCTGCCGACAGGCATATTCACCTTCGCTCACTGATGTTAATATAGCCAATAGGGTAAATCAACAACAAAACAGTAACAAATTCCATCAAAACCGCTTTCATTTGTAATAGACGGATTCAACTGCGAAAAGGTTTCCTTTTTTGCAAAAACTTTTTGATAACAGCAGACCGCACCGCCCGGGATCGTGGGCAGTGCGGTCATTTTTTGTTGGATCCGGGAGATCAGGCAGCCAGCCGCTGGGCGCTCATGCGCTGGATCAGCACGATGCCGCCGACCACCACGAGGCCAACCACATCCGATGCGGTGCCGGGGATCATCATGCACAGACCGCCGGCAGCCATCGCCAGACGGAACAACATGGGGATCTTCTTATAGACGAAGCCGTTCAAAGCCGCAGCCACACCAAACAGACCGATGAGGGCGCTGACTACGATCTGCACCACTTCAAATGCACTGCTCACGTTGTCAAACAGCATAGCGGGGCTGTAGGCAAAAATGTATGGCACGATAAAGGCTGCGATGGCCAGCTTGGTGGCGTTGATGCCGGTTTTCATAGGGTTGGCCTTGGCAATGGCGGCGCCGGCATAGGCAGCCAGAGCCACCGGAGGCGTAATGTCCGCCACGATGCCGAAGTAGAACACGAAGAAGTGAGCCGCCACCAGGGGGAAGTCCATCTGCACCAGAATGGGGGCGCAGGTGGAGGCCATGATGCAGTAGTTTGCGGTGGTAGGAACGCCCATGCCCAGGATGATGCAGCAGATCATCGTCAGCAGCAGGCCGATCATAGTGGCGTCGCCTGCCATCTGCACGATGGCGTTGATGAGGATGGAAGCAAGACCGGTGACGGTGATGCAGCCGGCGATCATACCAGCCATGGCACAGGCCACAGCCACGGTGATGGCGCCCTTGGCGCCGGCCTCCAGCGCCTCCACGATTTTACCGAAGGTCAGCCGCTCATCCTTGTTCAGGAAGCCCACCACGATGGCGGCCAGGATGGACACTGCCGCGGAGAACTGCATGGTGCGGCTGCCGGAGGAGACCAGGAAGATCAGCAGGGCCAGAGGTATGATGAGATAGGCACGCTTGGCGAGCTCGCCCCAGGAGACCATCTCGGACTTGGGCATACCCTTCAGTCCCAGCTTCTTGGCTTCCAGATGGACGGCGATGAAAATGCCGGTGAAGTACAGCACGGCGGGAAGGATGGCCTTTACAGCTACCTTCGCATAGGGGATATTCATGTACTCTGCCATCAGGAACGCCGCTGCGCCCATGATGGGGGGCATGATCTGACCGCCGGTAGAGGCGGCGGCCTCCACCGCGCCGGCGAACTCCGGCTTGTAGCCGGTTTTCTTCATCATGGGGATAGTGACGGAGCCGGTGGTCACGGTGTTGCCCACGGAGGAGCCGGACACCATGCCGCACAGGGCGGAGGAAATGACCGCCACCTTGGCGGGGCCGCCGGAAGACCAGCCCGCCAGACGGTTGGCGAAGCTGATGAAGAAGTTGGCGATGCCGGTGCGCTCCAGAAATGCGCCAAAGATGATGAACAGCACAATGTAGGTGTAGCAGACGCTTACCGGCGTACCGATGACGCCGCTGGTGGTGTAGAACAGCTTATAGACGATGTTCTTCAGTGCCTTGTAAAAGCTGGGGTCCCAGCTGAGCTGGTTATAGAACGTGTAGATCAGCAGCAGGCCCAGCACCACCAGAATAGGCAGGCCCACGCACCGGCGGCACAGCTCGATCAGCACCACAATACCGATGGCACCGACAATGATGTGGACGGGCTGGAGCTTGGTGGCCAGCTGAATGATGGAAAATGCGTTGATGGCAAAATAGAAGAAGCTGCCAGCGCCCAGAACCATCAGGAGCCAGTCATACCAGGGCACATGGTTCACCCGGGCAGCACCTTTTCTGGCGGGATACACCAGATAGCCGATAATGATGATAAAGCCCAGGAACAGGGACAGCCGCCGCTCCGGAAGCGCCTTGCTGAACAGGGTCATCAGGATACAATAGATTGAGAAGGCCGACATCAGCACCCGCAGGGCGATTTTCGGAGCCCCCTCCCAGATACGGGTGTTGGATTCCCGGTCATACTTTTTCATGACCGCATCCACGTCCGCCTGGATATCATGCTCCATCTCGTGCACCTCGTGGTCGAGTGCCTTTTCCACTTCAACAATGGGGTCTTTTTTCTTGAACAGGCCCATATGGTCTCCTCCTTGATCGTTTTCTCACATCCGCAGTTGACAGGGGCAGCGGATCTCTGTCCTTCTCAACCGGGGATCGGGGTAAATTCTTGTAAATTGGTCCGCAGCAAGCGCTTTGTTCTTCCGTTCCGGAGAGCTGTGCTTCGCTTTAGAACCACTCACGGCTGCGGCGGATTTCTCCGCCGCAGCTTTCCGGCGCATCGCGCCGGAAAGGCTGATTTTAATGGTGCAGGAATCCCCTGATGAGTTTCCCGCACACACCCTTCCTTTCCGTTCCGGAGAGCTGTGCTTCTCTTTAGAACCACTCACGGCTGCGGCGGATTTCTCCGCCGCAGCCTGAATGACATACTTATGGGTAAGGAAATGGCGGTGATGCTGTAAAGATCCCGTTCAGATCTTTACTTGGTTGCCACATTGAAGCCCTTCTCGGCGAAGTACTTGGCAGCGCCGGGATGATAAGGCACAGAGGTGATGGAAGCGCCGAACTCGGTGGACAGCTCGCCGTACTTGGCGTGGCTGCTGATCAGATCGGGGGCGTTGTCGAAGATGTCAGCCGTCAGAGCATAGATAGCATCCTCAGATACATCGTCACGGGCCAGGATCACAGCGCCCACAGCCACGGTGGTCACATCCTCGTCCTGACCGTTGTAGGTACCGGCGGGGATGACGTGCTTGGTGTAGTAAGGAGAGGCGGCCAGCAACTCGTCGATATGGGCGTCATCCAGAGACACCAGATAAGCAGCCTTGGTGGTGGACAGATCCATGATGGCAGTGGTGGGGGCGCCGGCCACGATGAAGGCGGCGTCGATCTTGCCGTCCTTCAGGGAGTCAGCGCTGTCGCCGAAGCTCTGATAGGTGGCGTTGATCTTGGTGAACTTGCCGTCAGCGTCCAGATCGCCCAGACCATAAGCGCTCAGGATGTCCACAGCGTTGAAGTACACACCGGAACCGGCAGCGCCGACAGACACGTTCTTACCGGCCAGGTCAGCCACGGTCTTGATGCTGGGATCGGTGGTGACGATCTGCACATCTTCCATGTACAGGGCGGCCACGGTGGAGAAGCAGTCGATGGGGTTCTCAAAGAGGTTGGTGCCGTTGTAGGCATAGGCCATCACGTCGGACTGGCAGAAGGCCAGCTCTGCGTTGCCGTCTGCCAGCTCTTCCACGTTGGACTTAGAGCCGTTGCCAACCAGACCGGTGACAGACACATCGGTATTGTTGGTGGCGTGCTGGGCGATAACGGAGCCGAAGGCATAGTAGGTGCCGGACTCGCCGCCGGTGACGAAGCGCAGCTTCGCGGTAGAAGCAGCGGGAGCGCTGTCGCCAGTCTCATTGCCGGAGGCGTTACCGCCGCCGCAGGCAGTCAGAGAAGCGATGAGGCCCAGAGCCAGAATCAGAGAAAACACTTTTTTCATTCCAAATCCCTCTTTCACAGTTGAATTAGGTGGAAACGCCCGGTGCTTTTTTCAAGGGTGTTTCCGTAAGCATGTGCATAGTATACATGTATATCATTCATTTTGCAAGGGTCATTTTCTCTTTTTGGTGATTTTTTGCAATGTTCAAGTATTCATCTTGCATTTTCACGCTATTCTCTGCGTTTTTCCGCAAATGTCTTGCAAAACAAATGTCCGTCTTGCAAAAACACGCCCCGCCAGGAAAACCAGCGGGGCGTGTTTTGTGCAGTTTAACTAAGAGCAACTTACTGAATCACCTTGGAGTCTACAACTTCCTTCAGCTTGGCGGTGAAGTCCTCCAGGCTCATAGCGCCCAGATCCTCGCCGGCGCGGGTACGGACGGAGACCGTCTTGTTTTCCATATCCCGGTCACCCACAACGATCATATAGGGCACCTTCTCCAGAGTGGCCTCACGGATCTTCTTGCCGATCTTCTCGTTGCGGTCATCCACCTCCACGCGGAAGCCCTGGCCGTCCAATGCGTCAGACAGATCCTTGGCATAATCCAGCGCACGGTCGGTGACAGGCAGGATCTTCACCTGAACAGGAGCCAGCCATGCGGGGAAGGCGCCGGCAAAGTGCTCGGTGATGATGCCGATGAACCGCTCGATGGAGCCGAACACAACACGGTGGATCATCACGGGCACGTCCTTGCCGCCGTCGCTGGTGGTATACTCCAGATCAAAGCGGCCAGGCAGCTGATAGTCCAGCTGAATGGTGCCGCACTGCCAGGTACGGCCCAGAGAGTCCTGAATGTGGAAGTCCAGCTTGGGGCCGTAGAACGCGCCGTCGCCGGGGTTCACCACATACTCCTTGCCGATGGAGGTAATGGCGTCGGCCAGAGCGTTCTCTGCCTTCTCCCAGTCCTCCCGGGTGCCGATGTGGTCCTCGGGCATGGTGGACAATTCGATCTTGTAGGGCAGGCCAAACAGAGAGTAGACCTCGTCGAACAGGCGGGCGATGCGGATGACCTCATCCTTGATCTGGTCCTTGGCCAGCAGGATGTGGGCGTCGTCCTGAGTGAAGCAGCGGACACGGAACATGCCGTGGAGCGCGCCGGAGAGCTCATGACGGTGGACCAGGCCCAGCTCACCGTACCGCAGGGGCAGGTCTCGGTAGGAATGGGGTTCCAGCTCATAGACCAGAATACTGCCGGGGCAGTTCATGGGCTTGATGGCAAAGTCCTCGCCGTCAATGACGGTGGTATACATATTATCCTTGTAGTGATCCCAGTGGCCGGAGGTCTCCCACAGAGTCCGCTTCATGATCTGAGGAGTGGAGATCTCCACATAGTTCCACTTCTTGTGGACCTGACGCCAGTAGTCGATCAGGGTGTTCTTCAGCACCATGCCCTTGGGCAGGTAGAAGGGGAAGCCGGGGGCCTCATCCCGGAAAGCAAACAGGCCCAGTTCCTTGCCCAGCTTCCGGTGATCCCGGCGCTTGGCCTCCTCGATGCGCTCCAGATAAGCGTCCAGCTCCTCCTTCTTGGGGAAGGCGATGCCGTAGATCCGCTGCAGGGTCTCCCGGTTGGAGTCACCCCGCCAGTAGGCGGCGTTGCAGGCCAGCAGCTTGATGGCGTTGCCCTTTACCCGGCCGGTGGAGTCCAGATGGGGACCGGCGCACAGGTCGGTGAACTCGCCCTGCTTGTAGAAGGAGATGGGAGCATCCTCCGGCAGATCCTGGATCAGTTCCACCTTATAAGGCTCGCCCTTCTCCTCCATGAACTTAATGGCTTCCTCGCGGGGCAGCTCGAAGCGCTCCAGCTTCAGCTTCTCCTTGCAGATCTTCCGCATCTCGGCCTCGATCTCGGTCATGTGCTCCGGGGTAAAGGCAAAGGGTGCGTCCATATCGTAGTACCAGCCCTCCTTGATGGAGGGGCCGATGGCCAGCTTCACCTCGGGCCACAGGCGCTTGACGGCCTGCGCCATGATGTGAGAGCAGGTGTGCCAGTAAGTCTGGCGGTATTCCTCATTTTCAAAGCTGAATTCCTTGATTTCCTCAGACATAGTAATGTCTCCTTTCCTGCGGCGGTCTTTCCGCCCTTGGGGCAAAACAAAAACGCCTCACCCCTGTTTTGGTCAGGGGTGAGGCGTAAAGCTCCACGGTTCCACCCTGCTTGCACAGTAAAACAAAATTTGTTTCGCTGTGCAAGCAGGGTAAAAAACTCCTTCGGAGTCTTCTAATTGAAATCATGCAAGACACCTTTCCTAGGTTTCTTGCACACATTCTTCCTTCCCGCCAGCGAAAGTCCTTTTGCGCATTGTGCCGCTCGTGTCCTCTGTAACGGGAGGTCCCGTCCCGGCCTACATATCGGCGGGCAGCTCCAAGGCGGTGACTGTTCCGGTTCTGACTGACGCTGCTTTCAGCCCATGACAGCGTCTCTCTGAAGTTCTTCCCGGACAGCGTCCTTTTCCAAGCCTTTTTTCAGAATGGAATCATGATAGCACGGCTCTTTTGGATTGTCAAGGGGCGCATCCTGTCGATTTTCACAGGAAATTCGCGCCATATTCGGGAAGTTTCGCCGTTTTTTCAGGCGTTGGGATGGGGCAGATTCCACCGGTAGTGGGCCGACAGACACCGGATGGCAAACACCGCCGCCGCACCGACCAGCATGGCCGTCATCTCCCCTGCCGGCTGCCGCAGCACCCCGCAGATCACCGCGCCGACGAGAGAGGCGCAGGCGTAAATATGTTTCACGAAAATATAGGGCATATCTCCGGCCATCACATCCCGCAGCAGCCCGCCGCCCACGCCGGTGAGTACGCCGACGAACACCAGCAGGTACAGGGACGGCACTTCCACGCAGTTCCATGCCACACGGACGCCCATGACCGTGAAAATGCCAAGGCCCGCGCTGTCCATCAGCAGCATAAATAGATCATACCGCCGCTGGTTGCCCATCAGCAGGTGCCGCACGCCGGAGAGAAACATGATCAGCGAGGTAACTACCGCCACTGCGGAGGCCGTCGGATTCTGAAACGCCGCCGGGGGCGTGTTGCCCAGCAGCACATCCCGCACCATACCGCCGCCGCAGGCGGTGGTCAGGCCAAGGATACAGACGCCGAACACGTCCAGTCCCTTCCGGACCCCCAGCACCGCGCCGGAGGCGGCGAAGGCGATGGTGCCCAGCATTTCAAACAGGAAGAGAAAGGTCTCCATGTCTCACATGCCCCTCCGCACCATTTCCATAAATGCGGTAGCCGCGGCCGTGGGGGGCACTTCCTTCAAGGTACACATATCCACGCTGCGCTCCGGGATCGTGAAGTCCGTTTTCAGCAGACGGATGTCGCCGCTTTCCAGGTCCTTCCGGACGAATTCCAGCGTCACACCAGCCACGCCCAGACCGATCCCCGCCAGCGTCACCAAAAGCTGCCGGGAGGACAGCTCGATCTCCGGGGTCAGGGTAACGCCGGCCTTCAAAAACTCCTGTTCCAGAAAAACACGGGAGCTGGCCTTCCGCTCCAGCAGGATCAGGGGAAATTCCGCCATCTCCTGCCGGGTGTAGATCTTGTCGAAATCGCAGTGGTAATTCTTCCCCGCCACGAACACGGAATGGGTGGCAAAGCAGGGCCAGGTCTCCAGCGTGCTGTCCTTGGGAGAGGAGGCAAAGGCGATGTCCACCGCCCCGGAGCGAAGCATGCTCACCACCTTGGCGCTGCGGCCGGAGACGATCTTCAGCCGGATGCCGGGGTGCTGGTGGTGAAATTCGTCCAGATACGGCGTCAGGAACTGCCCCGTCACCGTGTCGCTGGCGCCGATGGTCAGGGTACCCAACAGCAGCTGCTGGGCCTGAGAGAGCTTGTCCTCGCCGGTAGCCAGCAGACCCAAGGCGTTGCGGACATACTGATAGAGCATCTGGCCCTCTCCCGTCAGCGTCACGCCCCGGGGGGAGCGGGCAAACAGCCGGGCCTGCAGGGCCGTTTCCAGCTGTTTAATAGATTGGCTCACCGCCGATTGGGAAATATACAAATTCTTTGCCGCCGCCGAGATGTTGCCGGTCTCCGCGACCTCCTTGAACACCCGGTACAATTCCAGTTTTACTGCCATACGCGCTTCCTCCATAATCAGCGGGTCTTATTGCTACAATCAGCATTATAAGCAACCGCCGTTGGAATTGCAACCGTAAACTGATCGTCTCTTCTGTAAAATTTAGACTGTCAATAAAGTGGTAAATTCTCCGCGACGGTAAGGAAGGGTGTGCGCGGGAAACCCAAG
>ERZ826220.3626-NODE-3626-length-11725-cov-4.008483_pt1 | contig 11725 bp, 7 predicted proteins | sample MGYA00519927_ERZ826220 | MGnify/ENA primary metagenome ERZ826220 (study PRJEB31778, sample SAMEA3449225) | human gut metagenome | biome: human gut; feature: human-associated habitat; material: faeces | place: United Kingdom | collected 2010/2012 ...
GCATCATGGCCACGCTCCCTGCGTGTGTCAGAACTGTGAGCGGTATTTTCTTACCCGCAGCGGACACAAGCCAAAATACTGCAGCGGCATGGCACCTCAGGACAGCCGCCTGACCTGCCGACAGTACGGTGCCATGATGCACCAGAAGGAGCAGAACAAGCAGCACCCCGTCTACCGCCTGTTCAATACCCGCACCAACACCATCCGCAAGCATCACCAGAGAGGAAAAATCTCCGACGAGCTGCGGCGGGAAGCACTGTATCTCGCGGAGACCTATCGGGACCGGGCGCTTATGGACAACGACTATGCCGCCGGAGACTATGTCCACGACATGGAACAGGAGACGCTGTATGCTCAGGCGAGAGCTCGGCTTGCCCAGGAGGACAAGCCATGAGCATGTACCTCTGTGACGCTCCATGTCCCAGTAATGAGGAGCTTGCCCAGCGGATACAGGACGGCGATCCGGAGGCCCCTTCGCTTCTGCTTTCCCAGAACGAGGGATACCTGACCATGCTGGCTGCAAGCTACTGCGAGCAATTTTCTCAGGATTTTCTGGTGGACGATCTTAAGCAGGAGGGTGCGCTGGCGCTGCTGGACGCGGCACAGCGGTTTGATGCATCCATGGGAACCAGGCTGCTGACCTACGCCACTCCCGCCATTGAAACGGCCATGAAGGACTGCGCCGCCCAAAGTTCTTTTTCTCTGTCCTTCCCGCTGGATCGCTACTACCAGCTGCGCCAGGTGGCGTTCCTCTATGCCGCACACGAGCAGGACACCGAAGCAAATCTTCTGACCGCCATTCAAGCGAAGCTGGAAGTCTCCGTCAAAGTGGCCAAGCGTCTGATGGAGGAATACCGCACCGTGTTCCAGATTGAGTCGTTGGGTGAGCGTGTCTTTGATATTAGTTTTGGCGGTGATCCCGCCAGGGCCTATGACCGCTTCATGCGCCGGACGCTGCTCCTCCAGCGCATGGAGGAGGTGCTCAAGCCCAGAGAGTTGAACTTGGTGCGCTGTTATCTGGGGATCGGCCAGCCCAATGAGCAGGGCATGACCTTTCAGGAACTGGCCATCTGGCTGAACTACAACGGCCCCAGCGGCGCGGAGAAGGCGTATAAGAGCGCCATCCGGAAACTGAGAAAGCAGCTAAACGGTGGCGCTTACGGTCATTGGCTCTCCATCCAGAAAGCGATTCAAGCTGCACGCCAGGAGGCCAGCAAAGAGATAGGATACTGTACACCCCAGTTTACATGGCTGGATGAACAGGAGATGATTCAGGGGTTTCTGGACATGGTCACTGCATTAACCCGTGTGTATCGTACTTTCCATCAGGCTTGTGAGAAAGAAGAACTGTAATTTCACAAAGGTTTTTTATTGATACAAGATAGAGAAATTTTCGGAAAAGGGGTGCTAATTGTGGTCCGAACATTGTTTCATGCCTATTATCAGGCACGGCAGCTGGAACAGCTATCCCAGGAGCAATTTGTTCCGGTTTTTGCCTCCTCGGACATTCAGATTTACCCCTTCCAGATTGCGGCAGCGAGCTTTGCGCTGCGCTCTCCCTACCAGAAGGGCGCTGTCCTGTGCGATGAAGCCGGCATGGGTAAAAGCCACGAGGCCATGCTGGTCATCAACCAGAAATGGCTGGAGGGTTGCAGCCGAATTTTGTTGGTGATCCCCAATGTCGATCTTTTACAACAATGGACGGAAATGCTGGAGCGATTCTATACCGTCCCTTATGTGGTACTGACGAATCGGGATCAATGGCGGCAGAACACCAGTCCGGACACTCCTAATGCCTTTATCCAGGACGCCCTTGTGATCACTACCTACGATTTTGCGGCCGACAACGAGGATGCCGCCAAGGTGGTCAGCTGGGATCTGGCCGTCTTTGAGGAGGCCAATGCCCTGACTGGTGTCTATCAGGAGGGTAACAAGCAGGCCAAGGCCCTCAAGCGGATTGCTGGAGAATCTTTCAAACTGCTGCTCACTGGCACTCCCATAGAAAAGAACATTATGGACTTGTACGGCCTGATCTGGTTTATTGACGAAACGCTGCTGCCGGGGGAAAGAGAGTTCTTGGCCCGGTACCTGCGCCGCCCGGAAAACTACCCGGAACTGAGCAGCCAAGTCAGCCGCTACTGTTTCCGCACCCTCCGCTCCCAGGCCAAACGATACGCCAAGGTGCCGGAGCGGGTGCTGATAACCGTGGAATACACGCCGTCGTCCCAGGAACGGAAGCTATATGAGCTGCTCAACGCCTACATCAATTACCGGGAAAAGAAGGCCTTTCCCGAAATGGACTCTTATGACTTGGCTTTACGCCTGCTGGGCCTGCTGGGTTCCTCTACGGCTGCAATTTTGCAGACCATCAAGGGGGTAATCAAACGCCTGGAACAGATGGAAAATACTCAGGAGGAGCTGGCCCAGTGGCAGGAAATACAGGCTGTTGCCGAGAGCATTACCCAGGATGCTAAGGCTACGGAGCTACTGACTGTTCTCAAGCAGGGATTTGCGCTGATGAAAAAAGTGAGCGCCAAGCGGAAAGCCGTCATCTTCACCGAGAGCGTAGAAACCCAGAAGATGCTTCAGCGGCTCTTATCCCAGCAGTACACCACACTTTCCTACAATGGCAGCACTGACTACTCGGTGATCCACCGGTTTAAGGAGGAAGGCGAGGTGCTGATCTCCACCGACAACGGGGCCAAGGGCTTCAATTTGGAGGACTCCGCCTTTGTCATTCACTACGATCTACTGTATAATACCCTTAAAATGGAGCAGCGCATCGACCGATGCCACCGGCTGGGTCAGCAGTGTGATGTGCTATCCGTGGCCTTCATTGACAAAAACAACTTCGCCGATGTTCGCAAGCTGGAGTTGGTCAACAAGCGGATGCTGGTTACGAATGGCGTCTTTGGAATCACCGATGATGTACTGGGAGGATTTACCGACAATGTGAAGGGGGCCTTTCCTGTCATTTCCCAGCGCCTGCGGTCCAAGGCCCAGGTGGAGCAGGACTTTCAATGCACACTGGACACCTATGAGGAGGACAACCGTCACACAGTCGCTGCCGCCGAAGATGTGCTCTTTACCACCTTTACCAAAGAACTGGCGGACAAGGTGAAGCTCTCTCCACAGTATATTGACCGTAAGGCCCAGGAGCTGAATAACGCCCTGTGGGAGGTTGCCAAGTGGTTTTTTGAACGCTACAATGAGAAAAACACCGATTGCCGCTTTGTCATTGACGAGTCTCGGCGTATCATCACAGCCACAAACTACGACCAGCTCCCGGTGCTGTTCTACTACTGGACCGGGAGCCGGAATAGGCCCTATCGCAGCCAGAAGGTCTATGGCATGAGCAAAGATTTTAAACCAAAGGCCGGTCAAATTACCCTGTCCAGCATCATTGGTAGAGGGATTCTCCACGAACTGGAATGTTCCGACACGGGCAGTCTGACGGTACCGGACATTGAGGAACCATGTGAGATCGGCCTCTACTCTGTTACCCTGACCTCGGCCTCCAGCCGCACGGAGCGGTCGGTATTGTGTGGGCGGACGGAGAGCGGAAATGTGCTGGATGAGGATGCCTGCAAAGAGATTTTGTCCCTTCCCGTGCAGGACTATATTCAGGAGGGACACAGCGCGCCCCACTGGCTTAAGCATGGCAGCCGCCCCCATGGGCTGGATGAGCTGGTCCCCACAAAAAAGCTGCTGGTAGCTGAGATGGAGAAACTGTCCCCAGCCCAGGCAGACGAGATGGAACGAATGAAGCAGCAGGTATCCGCTGATAAGGCGGCATTGAGCCGGGAACTCAACGTCCTGGACAGCCAGGTGCAGCAGGCACAAGCGGAGCTGGAGGCCGTCACCGGCGACCGGCTCCAGCGTCTGGCCTTACAGAAGAAAGTCACGAAGTTGCGCCAAGAGTACATGAAGCGGCAGGAAAGCCAGTTCTTTGACGCTATGCGGCTGGATATGGATCTGGAGGAGAAAATAAAAACCTTTGCCGAAAAGGAAAAACTGACGGCAAAGGTACAGAGAGAATTTGTGGTGACAATACGGAGAAATATTTAATGGAAACTGCTGATATTATAACTTTAATTGGAATTATTATTACTGCCGTGCTTGCCGGAGCAAACTTGGTGACAGCGTTTTTCAATCAACGGCAGTCGCAAGGGTATAATCTCCGCATGGCAGATTATGAGCGTCGGTATGTTCAGCTCACTGATAATGTTTCCCAATATATTTCTATGCTTGACGCTCATTGGCTAAGCTTTATGGCCTTAAACGAGGAAGAGTACGAAGGGAAAGATGCCGAAATATATGAGCGGTATCACCAGATGGAGACGGCACACTACAAAATAAAGTTGCTTCTCAGTAATGAAAATCAATTTTTTCAAGAGTTTTGTACTATCTTGGATGATTCGTTGGCGGTTGCAGATAAAGTCAGGTTTAGCAATTCAGTTGCGGAATTATGTTCCAATGGATTGCGGAACCCAGATGGATTTCTGGATGCCTATAAAAAAGTGTTGGAGCGCAAAGAAGATTTGACTGGTGTTGTGCCAGCCTCAGATGCCATAGATGCTGCGAAGAAATATAGAGATACGCATATAAGGCAGTTTCTCTTGGAGGCAGAGGATCTTTTGTCATTTCGGGAACGGTTGGTTTCGATTACTCAAAAATATCTAAGCTGTGAGAGGGAACGAGTATTGGAGGGAAAGAGATAATGATTGAGCAGGCAATGGATGGACTTTCCATGAACATAGAGCAAACCAACCTGGACAAGCTGCGCTCCGTATTCCCGGAATGTGTCAGTGAGGGCAAGCTGGACATTGATAAATTGCTTTCTTTGTGCGGCGAGTACATCGACAACGATTTTGAAAAGTACAAGTTTGAGTGGAAGGGCAAGGCGGACTGCCTGCGGCTGGCCCAGAAGCGTTCCACCGGCACCCTGCGTCCCTGCCCGGAGGAGAGCGTCAACTGGGACAGCACCCAAAACCTCTACATTGAGGGCGACAACCTGGAGGTTTTGAAGCTGCTGCAAACGGCCTACTACCGCAAGGTGAAGATGATCTACATCGATCCGCCGTACAACACGGGCAACGATTTTGTCTATGCCGATGATTTTGCCGACCCCATGGCACGGTACAAGGAAGTGACCCAGCAGACTACCAAGAGCAACCCGGAAACCATGGGGCGCTATCACACCAACTGGCTCAATATGATGTACCCCCGCCTGCGGCTGGCGGCAAATCTCCTGCGGGATGATGGTGTGATTTTTATCTCTATTGATGATGCAGAATTATATAATCTCAAGAAAATCTGCGATGAGGTTTTCGGTGAGGAAAACTATGTTGCGACACTTGTTTATGACAAGAACCGTAAAAATGACGCAAAATACTTTTCTGTTGGCCACGAATATATGCTGGTTTATTTTAAGAGTACTGCTACTATCTACGACATGGGCATTGTCCTTCGGGCAACAAAAGAGGGAATCGACGAGGTGAGGGAAGAATTTCAGCGTTTGCGTACTTTGTATAACGATGAGTGGACAAAAGTAAATGAGGGCTTGAAGGCATTGTACGCCTCTTGGCCCGCAGATGATCCTCGTAAATCGTTGGCCCGCTTTACACGAGTTGACGAGAAAGGGCCATACCGAGATGACGGAAATATCAGTTGGCCCGGTGGTGGAGGCCCTAAATATGATGTGCTACATCCCATTACCGGAAAGCCATGTAAAGTTCCATCAAGAGGCTGGGTATATCCGAATCCCAACCGGATGAAGGAAGAAATTGAACGAGGCCGTGTTGTTTTTGGAAAAGATGAATCTACGACGCCCAAAATTCGTACAAACTTATTTGAACAAGATACTGAAGTCCTGCGTTCAGTACATTTTAGTTATGCACAAACAGCAACCCAGGAATTCAATAAGCTATTTGATGGTGTCCGCATCTTTGAGAATCCTAAAAATCCCTCAGATATTAAAAAGTTGGTAGAATATATAACTGCCAAAAATGATAGTGATATCATTCTTGACTTCTTCTCCGGCTCCGCCACCACTGCCCATGCGGTGATGCAGCTCAACGCCGAGGACGGCGGCAACCGGCGCTTTATTCTGGTGCAGCTTCCCGAACTGTGCGACGAAAAGAGCGAGGCTTACAAGGCTGGATACAAGAATATCTGCGAAATCGGCAAGGAGCGCATCCGACGGGCCGGGAAAAAGATTCATCAAGACTTGGGAATGTCTGCCGCATTTGATTTAGCAACTGCAATCACAATCCCCGAGTTAGAAGATGAGATGAACGAGAGTTGTGAGCAAAAAATGGATTCTGCAGAAACCTTGGATTTGGGCTTCCGTGTCTTTAAGCTGGACACCTCCAATCTGAAAACCTGGGACGCCACTCCCATTGAGGATGAGCAGCTGGACCTGCTGTACCAGCGGATGAACGGCATGATCCACCGGGTCAAGTCCGAACGCTCTGATCTGGATATGGTCTATGAGATCATGCTCAAGCTGGGCGTGCCGTTGACCTATTCCGTGCATCCGCTTACCATCCGTGACAAGACAGCTTATGCTGTGGGCGAGGACTTTCTGCTGCTGGTTTGCCTGGCTGAGAATGTCCAGCCGGAGGATGTGGAACAAATGGCAGAGTACGCCCCGGCTAAAATCATCATCTCCCGTGACAGCTTTGCCGACGACACTGCAATGGCCAATGCCTACTATATCCTGCGGGATCATGGAATTGAATTGAAATTGGTGTGAGGTGAGAAACAGCATGGAAAACATGTTTGCAGATATTGATCTCTCAAACAGCTTTTCAAGAATGGTTGACGAAGATATTAAAAAATGTGAATTATTTGAAAAAGAGAGCCATAGTTGCCAGGAGAAAAAACTGCTCTTTATAGAATTGGTTTCCAAATATAGCGCACATATTGCCGGACTTGGCGATGGCTTAGTGGGATATAGTCCTGCAGCCAATAGATATGTGTTTGAAAACCCCGATGAGCCAGATCTCGAGGATAACATTAGAGCCATAAAATTTAAGCTCCTTGCGTTTAAAAACAATGATTATCGAAACACAAAAAGTATTGATAATAATCCGAATTTTCATGTAACTAACACTTTAACCGCCAATCAGACGCAAAATATTGCGATTACTTTTGAAGAAGTTAAGCGGCAGATTAAAGACATGACCGGCTTGTCGGACGAGGAAACCGAAAACACACTTGCTAAGATTGATGAAATTAAGACTATTGTAGAGCAAGATGAATCCAAAAAAACAAAATGGCAAAAAATAAAACCCATACTTATTTGGCTGGCAGATAAGAGCGTAGATGTCGGTTGCGCTTTATTGCCGTTAATTTTGAAGATCGGTGAGTAGACATGAAACTGAAATTCAAAAATCAAGCCTTCCAAACGGACGCAGTCAACGCCGTGGTAGATCTGTTTGCCGGGCAGGAAAAGACACGGAGCACCTTCTCCGTCATGGACGATCGCCAGACCACGTTCCTAAATGAGCTTGGCACGGGCAACGCCCTTTATATAGATCAGGAAACATTGGCCGCCAATATGCACGCTGTCCAGAAGAGGAACAACCTGCCCCTGACCGATACTGCCGGGAATATGCAATTTTGCATTGAAATGGAAACCGGCACCGGCAAGACCTATGTCTACACCAAGACCATTTTTGAACTGCACCGCAAATACGGCTTCACTAAGTTCGTCATCGTGGTGCCGTCGGTGGCCATCCGGGAGGGTGTCTACAAGTCCTTTCAGGTCACTCAGGAGCATTTCGGCCTGCAATATGACAATGTGCCGTGTCGGTACTTCGTCTACAACTCCGCCAAGCTGTCCGATGTGCGCCAGTTCGCCACCAGCTCCAACATTGAAGTGATGATTATCAACATCGACGCTTTTAAGAAGGCGGAGAACATCATTAACCAGGCCCAGGATCGGCTTAACGGCGAAACGGCCATGGGGTTCATCCAGAATACCCACCCCATCGTCATCATTGACGAACCTCAGAGCGTAGACAACACCCCTAAGGCCAAGGAAGCCATTGCCACGCTGAACCCCCTGTGTGTGCTGCGCTACTCCGCCACCCACCGCGAGAAGATCAATCTGCTCTACCGCCTGACCCCGGTGGACGCCTACCAGATGGGATTGGTGAAGCAGATTGCCGTGTCCTCCAACCAAGTGGCTGGTGGCTTCAACCAAGCCTATGTGCGCCTGTTGTCGGTGTCCAACGAGAAGGGATTTAAGGCCAAGGTGGAGCTGGATGTAAAGGGCAAAACCGGAGTCGTGACCCGCAAAACGGCCACGGTTAAGCCGGGTGACGACCTGTTTCTGCTGTCCGGCCAGCGGGACCTCTATGAGGGATACACCGTTGCTGGAATCGACTGCACCCCTGGCTATGAGCACATTGAGTTTGGCAACACCCAGGAAGTGGCCATGGGCAAGTCAATCGGAGATGTGGATGAGAACATCATCAAGAAGGCACAGATTCGGCGCACCATCGAAACTCACTTGGACAAGGAACTGCGGTATCTGGATAAGGGTATCAAGGTGCTGTCCTTGTTTTTCATCGACAAGGTGGACAAGTACCGCCACGAGGACGGCACCCCCGGTATCTATGCGACCATGTTTGAGGAATGCTATCAGGAACTTATGGCAAAGCCCAAATATGCCGCCCTGCAGGCCCGTTTTCCTTCTGATGTGAGCAAGGTACATAACGGCTATTTCTCTCAGGACAAAAAAGGCCGTCTGAAGGACACCAAGGGCGACACCCAGGCCGACGATGATACCTACAACACCATCATGCGGGATAAGGAATGGCTGCTCAGCTTTGACTGCCCGCTGCGGTTTATTTTCTCCCATTCAGCCCTGCGGGAGGGCTGGGACAACCCAAATGTATTCCAGGTCTGCACTCTCATTGAGCAGAAATCTGTCTTTACTTGCCGCCAGAAGGTGGGGCGTGGTCTGCGCCTGTGCGTGAACCAGGACGGCGAGCGCATCGAGGATAAGAACATCAACATCCTTCATGTCATGGCCAACGAGAGCTTTGCTGAATTTGCCTCCACCCTCCAGAAAGAGATCGAGGACGAAACCGGCGTCAAGTTTGGTGTACTCCAGCTCAGCCTGTTTTCCGGCATGGTATACGAGGAACGCCGGGAGGTGGAGAGACAGGTCACTGTCGAACAGGCCAAGGCTGTGGTGCAGGCACTGAAAACCTCTGGTGTGATCAACGAGGCCGGGCAGGTAGCATCTGTTGTTGAGTCAAAGGAAATAGAGTTGCCCAAGGCTCTGGAGCCGGTCAAGAAAGTTGTGCAGGCCATTGTGGAGCGGGCGGAACCGGTAGTGGCAGAATCTCTGGCAGGCACAGCCTATACAGAGACTGTTGTGGAGGAAAAGACCCTTTCCTATGACGACGCCCACGAGCTGATGGACCACTTCGAGCGGAAAGGGTACATTACCAGTACCGGTAAGGTAAAGGATACCATGAAGAACGCCCTGAAAAATGGCACCCTTGACCTTCCACAAAAGTATGAAGCCGCCCGGGAGCGATTTGAGCGGATTATTGCTAACGCCGACCGCAGACCGCCTATCCGGGATGCTTCCCGTGATGTGGTGGTTCACCTCAACAAGCAGGTCATGCTCTCCCCGGAGTTTCTGGAGCTTTGGAACAAAATCAAACAGAAAACTGCCTATCGGGTAAATATCGACACCGAACAGCTTGTGGAGAACTGCGTTAAGGCGCTTCGGGAAATGCCCCATATTCCAAAGACCAGATTGGTATCCCAGACTGCCGACATCCATATTGAGCAGGCGGGAATCAGCCACATCCAGCGGGAAATGCGAACCATGGATATTGCAAACGACTATCAGTCTCTGCCTGACATTATTACCGCTATCAGCGATGAAACCTTGTTGACCCCAGCAACGATTAACCGGATTCTGGTGGAGAGCGGACGATGTAGCGATTTCCTCAACAACCCCGAGGCATTTTTGGAGCAGGCCGTGGAGCTGATCCGCAATCATCGCCACGCTCTGGCCATTGACGGCATCCGCTATGTGAAGCTGGACGGTCAGGAATACTATGTGCAGGAGATTTTTGACACCGCCGAGTTGATTGCTAACCTGGACCGAAACGCTGTGAAAGTTGAGCATAGCGTCTACGATTATGTGATTTATGACAGTCCCACCGTGGAAAGGCCTATGGCAGAGGCTCTGGACAATGATCCGGATGTAAAAATGTACTTTAAGATTCCAAGCCGATTCAAGATTGAAACACCTATCGGCACTTACAACCCGGACTGGGCAGTCTATCTGACGAAAAACGGAGAGGAAAAGCTGTACTTTGTCTTGGAAACCAAGGGGACAACTAACTTTATTCACCTACAACCCAGTGAGCAGATGAAGATTCATTGTGGCAAAGAACATTTTAAAGCACTGGGTTCAGGTATCGAAATGCAAACTGCCACGGATTGGTCAAAACTGAGGCAGAGAATTTAACAGTATTGTTTGGGGCCAACCATTTCCACACCGAAAAAATGTGGGTTGCCTTTTTGCTGCATTTAGAGGAATTGACTTGTTATAAGCACTTTTCAAAAACCGAGAAATAAAATCAGCAAGCATGTTTGGAAAACAAAAAACAACGAGGTGAATTTATGGATTCATACGCTGAATATGTTGTGGCATTTTTAGACATACTTGGATTTAAAAACATTATAAATACAGAAGATTTTGAAAATGTTAGGCAGATTTTTTTAGCTATAATTTCAGAAAAAGATGCCAAAATTGCACTTACCAAAGCGATAGGATCCACAGATCCAAAGGGTACTTCTCTTACTCGGTATAATCAAATTTTGCGAGAAGAACTTAAAATACATATTATGTCGGATAGCGTCGTGGTTGCCGCTCCCTGCCAGTTTCCACAGTCATTAGCGGTTGTGATTGATGTTTGCATGATTATCCAGCAGAAGCTATTTGATCTTGAACAACCCATTTTTTTGCGCGGGGCAATCTCCAAAGGCAATTTTTATGTGGATAACAACATGATTTTTGGTAAAGCATTGGTGAATGCATATATTGCCCAAGAAAACTACGCGGAGTACCCACGGATCATTTTGTCAGATGAAGTACAAAGCGGAATGGATAACACCATTATCAATGAAGATGATTTGCTCAGAGACGATGATGGGTACTGGTATATCAACGCACTGGAAAGTTATATTGACTTCCCGGCTTGGGACGGCCTCGAAAAAAATCCAAAATACAAAAAACTTAGAAATAAAATTGATCAGCAATTAAGCGGTTATGCCGATAGTAGTGTCCGAAAAAAATATCTTTGGCTGAAAAGAAAATTAAATGACATCGAGTTTAAGGCCTCCTGCTATTAACAGGATTGGATAACACCTTCCCAACATAAGGCAACGAATTGGCATATAGGACTAAGTGTCTTAGTCCAAAAGTCCTACACTTTTAACAACACAAAAAATCAGGCATCTCTCTCCGCTTCTTCCGCTGGAAAGGGATGCCTGTCCGTTTCAAAGTGATTCAGTTCGTATGCCAGTTCCCATGCCAATTTGAACCCGCAGAAAAAACTGTCCATGGAGCGTGGTCCCGTCAAGATTTATGCGCAAATTTATTTGCAGGCTCCGGCTGAGTGAAGTCAGCCGGCAATAGAGGCGTCGTCCAGAGCCGCCTCCAAGTGCTTCATGTTCATGTATT
>ERZ826220.3631-NODE-3631-length-11703-cov-2.749914_pt1 | contig 11703 bp, 9 predicted proteins | sample MGYA00519927_ERZ826220 | MGnify/ENA primary metagenome ERZ826220 (study PRJEB31778, sample SAMEA3449225) | human gut metagenome | biome: human gut; feature: human-associated habitat; material: faeces | place: United Kingdom | collected 2010/2012 ...
ATAGCAGGGGCGATTTCGTTGTTGCAATAGATACAGATGCAATGGGCCGGGGCTCCGATGATCTGGGCCGCACACTTATGAAGGGCTTTATTTATGCCGTATCCCAGCTGGAGACCCTGCCCAAGACTATACTGTTCTACAACGGCGGCGCCAAGCTCACTACCGAGGGTTCCGTATCGCTGGAGGACCTCAGGAGCATGGAAGCTCAGGGTGTGCAGATACTCACCTGCGGCACCTGCCTTAACTTCTACGGCCTTGCCGATAAGCTGGCGGTAGGCAGCGTCACCAATATGTACGTAATAGTAGAAACTCTGGCTAAGGCCGGAAAGGTCATCAAACCGTGATATATCTCGACAATGCCGCAACTACCCTACATAAGCCTCAGCAGGTAATAGACGCGGTGGTACATGCAATGCAATCGATGGGCAACTGCGCCAGGGGCACCCATGAGGAGGCCCTTGACGCTGCCCGTACCGTATACGACGCCCGCGTAAGGCTGGCGTCGCTTTTCGGTTGCCCGCGGGTGGACCATGTGGCCTTCACTGCGAACTCCACCGAGGCGCTGAACATGGCTATAAACGGGCTTATCGACCCGGGCGACCATGTGATATCGACTGACCTTGAGCACAATTCCGTGCTGAGGCCCCTTTACCGCCTTGAGGCGGAGCATGGCGCAGAGCTGAGCTTTGTGCCGGCGGATAAGCTTGGCAATGTGGATTATGCGGACTTCGAGAGGCTCATGAAGCCAAATACAAGGGCCGTAGTATGCACCAACGCTTCAAATCTTACGGGAACCGTGCTGGATATAGAGCGCATAGCAAAAACAGCCCACAGCCACGGCGCATTAGTGATAGTTGACGCCTCCCAGACGGCGGGCTGCTGGCCCATCGATATGAAAAAAATGGGCATAGACGTGCTGTGCTTTACCGGGCACAAAGGGCTTATGGGCCCGCAGGGTACCGGCGGTATATGCGTTAAAGAGGGTATAGAGATACGCCCCTTTAAGGTGGGAGGTTCCGGAGTACAGTCCTACAGCAGGACGCACCCGGCCGAGTACCCCACCCGTCTGGAGGCGGGAACGCTGAACGGCCACGGTATAGCAGGACTTGGAGCTGCGGCAAAGTTTATATCCGAGACCGGCGTAGAAAATATACATGCGAAGGAGCGCTCGCTTATGCTGCGCTTTTATGAGGGAGTGAAGAATATCGAGGGCGTCACGGTCTATGGCGACTTTACAAAGGACAAGACCGCTATAGTCGCGCTTAACATACGGGATTATGAGTCCGGAGAGGTGTCTTATGAGCTTTCGCAGGGCTACGGCATAGCCACCCGACCTGGAGCCCACTGCGCGCCTCGAATGCATAAGGCCCTCGGCACGGCTGAAGTAGGTGCGGTGCGGTTCAGCTTTTCCTTTTACAATACAGAGGAAGAGATTGATGAAGCGGTAAGAGCGGTAGCGGAGCTTGCAAAATGAGAGAAAAGAAGCTTTGGCTTATAATAACCTTCCATACAACTACGGCCGCCATGGCCATGGAGAGTCTCTGCACCGAAAAGGGATTGCCGGGGCGGCTTATACCCGTACCCCGGGAGATAACCGCCGGCTGCGGAATGAGCTGGCGCGCGCCGGTGGAAAACAAAAAGGAGCTTATAGAAGCTGCCGAGCAGGCGGGGATAGCTACGGACGGCGCATATGAAATAGTCATCTGATGCTGCCTTCATACACGGATAGGCAGCGAGGTGAAAAGAAAAGGTATTTACCATCGGGCGTTATCGGCATGGGCCATAACGCCCCTTTTAATATCGTTTGTATGAATTTTATCAATATCGGACGCGATGGTATAATAATATTATCAAGGCGCGTGCGCGCCGCTTATCAGTCAAAAGATCACCATCAAAAACCAGAAGCAAAAAACAAATCACACGGAGGTATTGTAGATGTCAGATTATGTACAGATGTGGAAAGACCTTGGAATGGATCTCGAAAGCCATGATATGCTCTGTCAGGTGCTGCCTACGGCGGTAGGGGATGTTTTCCTTACCCAGAAGAACAGGCCGAAGGCTATGGATTTCTGGGATCTGGTAATATCCGAGGTACACGGTATCCGCCCCGCCGAGCTTATAGCCGCGCAAAAGGAAGGCCGAAAGGTATTCGGCACCTTCTGCGTATATGTCCCGGACGAGGTCGTCATAGCCGCAAACGGCATAGTCACAGGGCTCTGCGGCGGCAGCCAGTTCTGGGTACCGGGCGGCGAGACAGTGCTGCCCAAGAGCACCTGCCCTCTCGTAAAGGCCTCCGTAGGCGCCCGCCTCGGCCGCACCTGCCCCTTCTTCCGCATAGCGGACATGTACGTCGGTGAGACCACCTGCGACGCCAAAAAGAAGGCGTATGAGATACTGGGCGAGGACGTTCCCATGTATGTAATGGACGTCCCCCAGATGAAGCGCGAGAAGGATATAATCAAATGGAAGGACGAGATAGCGGAGTTTGCGAAGAAGGTGGAGGAGTTCACCGGAAACAGCATAACCCCCGAAAAGCTGGGCGAGGCGATCAGGATAATAAACAACAAGCGCAAGGCCATGGCGAGGGTATATAATGCGCGCAAGTCCGAATGCCTGCCCATATCGGGACGCGACGTGCTGCTCATGACGCAGATATCCTTCTTCGACGATCCCGTCCGCTGCGCGGAGATGTGCAACAGGCTGGCGGACGAGCTGGAGCAGCGCATAAAGGACGGCGTATCCGTGGTTCCCGAGGGCACCAAGCGCATACTCGTCACCGGCACGCCCATGGCGGTACCCAACTGGAAGCTGCATAATATAATAGAGACCAGCGGCGCGGCAGTCGTATGCGAGGAGATGTGCACCGGCACCCGCTATTTTGAGAACTTGGTGGACGAGACCAAGACCACGCTGGACGACCAGTTCATGGCGCTGTCCGAGCGGTACATGAAGACCAACTGCGCCTGCTTCACCCCGAACCATGGCCGCATAGACGATCTGCTCAGGATGGTGAAGGAATACAAGGTGGACGGCGTTATCGACTGCAGCCTGAAGTTCTGCTGCCTGTATGATACCGAGAAGTACAGCGTGGCCCGCGCCCTCAAGGAATCGCTGGAATTCATCGCATATAAGGCCACGTGGGACGACGTTCCCGCCACGACCATCGAAAGCTGCGGCAACTACCGCGACCACAGCCTGTTCACCGCCAAGGAATGGTGCAAGGACATCCTCGCCAAGGGCATCAGCTCCGACCCGTTCGAGCGCAAGGTCGTCTGAGACTGGGACTGGCCGACACAGCCGTATTCCCGGCATTGGCCCGGGTTATGGGATGAGGGCGGCATCGGTATCGGACCGGTGCCGCCCTCATCATAACGACTCCCGGTAAACGGCACATGCACTCCAATCGGACGAGTGCCCATGATAGCCTTACGGCCAGTTGTCCAACACACGAACATGAGGTGACCGGTGACTGACAGTGCTTCCCAGCGGCGATTCCGACACGCGACCATGCGCGACTACCCGCACATGCAGAAGAACTACGCGCGCGCCCGCGAGCTGATGGCACGCAACGGCAACCCCACCCAATGGGGCGACACCTTCCCCAAAGACGACGTCGTACGCGACGACATCGCGCAGCGACGCGCCATGCTGCTCGTCGACGAAGTGGGCGGACACGAGCGCATCCTCGCGCAATTCGCGCTATGCCCCGGCGAAGACCCCACCTACCATCACATCGACGGCGCCTGGCTCGACGACGATTCCTACGTCACCATCCACCGCATCGCGTCCTCCGGCCTCGTCAAGCATGCCGCCCGCGACTGCATCGCCTGGGCCCTCAAGCATTACGGCAACGTCCGCGCCGACACCCACCCCAACAACAAGGCCATGCAGCACGTCCTCGAAACCAGCGGATTCGCCCGCTGCGGCCTGATACAGCTGCTTGACCGGCCCACCGATACGACAAGGATCGCATACCAGCGTCACGAGTGGTAACGCCCGGCACGAAACAACGGCGCGTCGCCTGCGTTGCTCCTCAGTCGCGGTGCGCTCAGGCGGTATGCATGCGGCCCAGGGCGATGGCGGTGCGTAACACGTAGGCCTCGCGCGCGTCGGCGGCGTCCCAGCCAGTGGTTTCGGCGGCCCGCTTCAAACGGTACCGCACCGTGTTCGGGTGTACGCTCAATTCCTTGGCCGTGGTCTCCAACGAGCCGCCGTTGCGCAGGAACGTGGACACGGTTTCCCAAGTAGGATCGTCCGGCCCCGCCGTCTGCAGACTGGCATATACCGTATTCACCAGCTCGTCCACGGCATCCTGATCTCCCAGCAGCGCCCGCTCAGGCAGCACGTCATCGGCACGCATCGGGCGCGGAACCTGCGGCAATGCGGGAGCCGCCGCAATCGCCGAACGGACCGCCTGCACCGTGCGGCAGGCACCCTCGACACCGCGGCGCAAAGGTCCCAGGCACACCGGCGCCTTCGTCGAGAACGCCGACAGCGTATTGGTACACGTTACATCGGGCGTCGCCGCCGCACGCGGCATGATCAGCGCCACGCACAGACCGTTCGTCGTCCCCGTCACGCACGGCCCGCCGCCCAGATCATGCACGGTCCTGCGGATCGCGGCCCTTGTGCCCGCCATCGTGTGCAACGGCTTGCCACCGATGGCAAAGCACAGAAAATCATCCGAAAAATCAAGAATCCCCAGAATCGCCGCGGCACGCTCATCCGCCAACCCATTGACCAGACACGCGAACGCCACCGATTCCAGTCGGGAATCGGCGTCATCCTGAGCGGAACCACTGCTCAGCAGGTCAAGGAAGTCAACGGAACCATGCTCCGTGTCGAAATCGGTCATACCGTCCAGCATAGCCGAACCGTCTGCAAGCGTCACCAGTCGTCACCGGATGTCCGCGTTGCGCCGCGCCCGCTGCGACTCCCGCCAGAACGTGAGCACCACGAATCCGAACACGAACGCCACCGGCAGCATATGCCGCTCGAAATTGTTCGCGGGCGCGGTGATCATCACGCCCATGAGCAGCAGCAGCGGCAGATGTATGACCAGTGTGCGCCACCGGCGAAGCACCACTTCGGCCGCGCCGATCAGCAGCGTCATCATCACATACAGGTTGCCGTGAGCCACCCATCCCAGCACCGGAATCTCACCGAACTGCTTTGCGCCCTCGGCGATGGACTGCCGCCACTCGCTGCACCAGTATTTGATCCACGTGGTCTGGTCTGTCACATAATCGCTGTTCACGTAGTAATCCATCGACACGTACGGCTGATCCATCGGGTTGAAATAGCCGAAGCACTTCGCCAGCAGCGCGTCGATGGCGGTGACGGGATCGGCCTTGACGATCTGCCACCAGGCGCTATTGAACCGGGCCATGTCCTCCTGCGTGACCGACCGCCAGCGGTAGCTCACCTTCTTCGACTGGATGCCGGACGACTTCACCGGGTCGGCATCCTGCGGCTGGTAGGCGTCGGCCATCTGATCGAGATTGAAGATCGGCGCGATCTCCTCCCTGGCGGACTGCGGTATGCTGCCCGGATTGCGCTTGGCGATGCGGGCGATCTGCTGCAGCTGGACGCCGTGGCTTTCGATCGGATCGCCGCTGATGATCGCACCGGTGCGGGTCAGCATCACGACGCCGCCATGCAGCACGATGACCGGCAGCAGCAACGCGACGACGTACGCCTTCCAGCGGCGATGGTCGGAAAGCAGCGCAAGAATCAGCTGCAGCACGATGATGTACCAAGCGTACTTCGCGCTCGCCAGCATCACCACGCAGGCCAGGATCAATGCGATAAGGCTGCGGCGGCGCAGCCTGACCACCTTGTCGCCCTTGCCTCGCCACGTACGGAACAGCTCGTACCACACGCCGAACGCCCACACGAACGAGAACGCGAACAGAGGCGATTTCGTCAGCGAGATCGTCGAGAACACCGCGAGCGGACAGCATAGGAAGAACAGGATAATCACCAGACGCGAGAACCATCCCGAGGCGCCTTCGGGCAGGCGTCCGTTCCCGGCACATGCCCGCGCCGCGAAGCCGGGGGAGGCGTACCCGCGCTCCGGATGCGCGAAATCAATCATGACCAGTGCCATCGGCCCGCGTTCGGGATGCGTGAAGTCAATGCCGGCGCGGCGCGGCAGCCACGGCAGGTTGAAGAACCGGTTGGCGGTGGCGGCGCAGCAGAACGCGGCGAACAGGAACTGCGCGGATGACAGCACCACGAATCCGACGTCGTTGGAATCGGTGAAATACCGGGAGACCGACAGCACGGCACCATACAGTACCGTCAGCACGATGTTGTGCTGATCGGTCAGGTACGTCGGATTCGACGGCCATATGTAGTGCGCGGTCGGATAGATGTCCATCGGCACGAATGAGAAGAATCCGATATACGGCTGATCCAGGCCGGTCCATTGGTTCCAGGCCCAGCTGAACTCGCGAGCCTGAGAGCGGATGTCGGCGCCGAACGCGGACAGCAGCGTCGTCGGCACCCAAAGCCAGCCGATGAACAGGATCAGTGCGATTTTCCACCACCGGTCGGTGGCACGTACGCATATCCGGGCGAGGAACCGTCCGGTCCGGCTGACCCACGAGCCGGGAGCGGATGCCAGGAGCCGCGCGGCCGCGCGACGTGCGCCCGCCGGAATCAGGCGCCGTGGATGCAGGCCGTTCTTGCCGCTGGACCAGCCGAACACCGGTATGCCGTTCGCCCAGCGAGTCATTGCGACCACGGCGGCGAATGGTACAAGGAATCCGACAACGGCAAACAACCAGTTCACCGCGCCGAAATCCGCGATCGAGGAGTCTGCCCAGTAGAGCGGCCCCACCGCCACGCACAAGGCGATCCACAGGCAGGCCGCGACGGCCAGCGTCCATCGCGCCACGGCCGCGAGACGCGCGAGGGCGATGCCGGTGGCGCGTCGTGACCTGCCGCCGCTGCCTCCGCGCCCGCCGCGGGCCGGGGTGGCGCTGGAGTGATCCGTGATGTGAGCTGTGGTCATGTCATGGTATTCTACCGATGCGCCTTGAACGGCGGCGATCGTGCCATTGCCGGCATTTGCCGTAGGACGATATCGGGCATAATCTGAAGGCATGTCGGAAACAACAAGGGGAATCATTCCAAACATGCCACGCACCACCGAGGTGGCTGACAATGTGATTGCGGTGGTGGAAACCGCATCGACCAATACGCTGGCGCGGCAGATGCTGCGCGACGGCACCATGGCGCCTCCGGCCGACGGGGGTGCCGGTGTGGCCGTGGTGGCCACTGATGTGCAGAGCGCGGGCCGCGGCCGGCTGGAACGCACATGGGTGAGTGCTCCCGGCGAATCGATGACCTGCTCGTACATCGCCACGCTGCCGGCGGGCGTGATCGCCGACGGCAGCGTAAACGGCTGGCTGACGGTGATCGCCGGGTTTGCCGCGCTGGATGCGCTGCGGGGCGCGCTCGCCGAATGTGGGGTGGCCAGTGAAGATTGCGGTCTGCGGCTCAAGTGGCCGAATGACCTGTTCTGCCAGGGACGCAAGCTGGGTGGCATCCTCACCGAGATGGTGCCGCTGCCCGGGCGCGGTGACAGCGCGGCGCTGGTGATCGGCATCGGCATCAACCTCGCGATACCGGCCGACCGGTTGCCCACGGAGCAGTCCACGTCACTGCAACTGCATGTGCAAGGGCTGCCCGATGCCCGGACACTGCGTGATATGATCGCCGCGCATATCGTGCGGTCGCTGAGTTCCCGACTGAGCGGTTTCGTGGCAGACCCGCATGCCGCCGCCGAGCGGCTGCGCGAGGAGACCTCCCGCGTGTGCTGGACGCTGGGACGTCGTGTTGAGGCGCGCTTTACCGATGGTTCGGTGCTGACCGGTACGGCGACGGCGCTGAACGCCGACGCGTCGCTGAGCGTGCGTGACGATGCGGGCGAAAACCATGTCGTGCACACGGCCGACGTCGGCGTATTGCCGCTGTAGTCGCAGCGAACGGTTCTCAATAAGAAAGGTGTGAGCCTGCATCCGTCCGAAATGAACAAAGAATATGGAAGAAGCCCGGAATTCCGGGCTTCTTCCATAGGAGCGTTTGTGCGGGAATGTTAGAAATCCTCGCACAAACGCTATTGAGAACCGTTCGCTGCGACAACAGCGACGCGAATCAGAACAGCTTGGCCAGACCGGTCGCCGCGAGCGACGCGACGACGGCCTTGATGACATCGCCGATCACGAAGCCCATCGACGCAATCGCCACGGTCGTGAACGGAACATGCATGACCATGGACTGAATCGTGATGCCGAACAGGTACAGCACCACCAGGTTGCCGGCCAGTGAGGCGCCGAAGTAGCGGACGGCGGTCAGCGCGGCGTGCGGAGCCGAGTCAAGACGCGCCTTGCCGCGTAGCAGGGCGGTGACGATTACGGCCGGCAGGAAGCCGATCAGGAAGCCCGCGCTCGGGCCGAACAGGGCGGCGGTGGAGGCGCCGCCGGCGAACACCGGCAGTCCGGCCGCGCCGGCGGCCAGATACAGCACCACCGCGCTGCCTGCCTGACGCCAGCTGAGCATCAGACCTGCCAGCATCATGACGAAGGTCTGCAGCGTGATCGGCACCGGGGTGCCAGGGATCGAAATCTCACCAGCTGCCGAAGCGAGCCACATGAGGACGGCGAACAGCACCGGCTTGCCGATGGTCGAAGCCAGCATACGGCCGCGCTGGGCGGTGGAAACAGTACGTTCGGACATGAATAACCCCTCTCGATGATGAAAGAACGGACGGCGAGTGTCCCCCCGTTGTCGCCAATGATAGAAAGCCCTCGCCTTAGACGACCTGTCGGGAACATACAAAAGTCGAGACGGCCTTTTGTGGATGTTCGCCGGTTACGGTGCCGGAACTTACGTGGCCGTTTGTCTTCGCTCTACAAAATATCGCCGCCGTTTTTGTCGAAAACTTGACTCCGCGCTCGCGCGCATACGGCGATAGTGGAATATATGGGAAATATCGTCAAAAAAATACTCGTCGCCAACCGCGGCGAGATCGCGCTGCGCGTGGTGAGAACCGCCCGGGAGATGGGGATTTCCACGGTGGCGGTGTACTCCGAACAGGACCGCAACGCCCAGTACGTCCAGCTGGCCGACGAGTCGTACCTGCTGTCGGGTGACACATACGCGAGCACATACCTCAACGAGGACCTGTTGATCGGCATCCTGCACCGGTCCGGCGCGAACGCCGTGCACCCCGGCTACGGATTCCTCTCCGAGGTGCCGAGCTTCGCCGACAAGGTCGAGAAAGCGGGCGCGATCTGGGTGGGGCCGCATCCGCAGGCGCTGATCGACCTCGGCGACAAGATCACCGCGCGTCGCGTGGCGAAGTCCGCGCAGGTGCCGCCGGTGCCGGGCATCAGCGAGCCGGTGCGCGAGCTGCGCACGCTGCTGGACTTCTCGCACACGTACGGCTACCCGGTGATGATGAAGCGCACCGACGGCGGTGGCGGCCGAGGCATCACCGTCGTGCACGACGATGACGAGATGCGTCGCTTCTACATGAACCATGACGCGATGCAGGGCGGCGACCTGGACGAGTACTTCATCGAGAAGTTCATCGACAAGGCCCGCCACGTGGAGACCCAGTGCGGCCGCGACCGTTTCGGCGACTTCACCGTGTACTCGACGCGTGACTGCTCTGTGCAGCGGCGCAACCAGAAGCTCGTCGAGGAGGCCCCCGCTCCGTTCCTGCCGGACGAGGTCATCAACCAGCTGGAGACGTATTCGCGCAGCCTGTTCAACAAGGTCGACTACATCGGTCTGGGCACGTGCGAGTTCATGGTGACCCCGCATCGCAAGGTGTACTTCCTGGAGGTCAACCCGCGTCTGCAGGTCGAGCACACGGTCAGCGAGGAGGTGTGCGGGCTCGACCTGGTGCGCGAGCAGATCGATATCGCCGACGGCGGCCACCTGACACCGGCCCCCGCGCCGCGCGGCCACAGCTTCGAGCTGCGCATCACCAGCGAGGATCCGGCGACGAACCTGACGCCGTCCTCCGGCACGCTGGAGCGCATCGTCTGGCCGTCCGGCCCCGGCCTGCGCATCGATACCGGCGTGGAGCAGGGAGACACGGTCTCGCCGAAGTTCGATTCGATGATGGGCAAGGTCGTGATCACCGCGCAGAGCCGTGAGGCGGCTGTCGCCCGCGTGCGCCGCGCGCTCGACGAACTCGTGATCGAGGGCGTGCCGACCCCGGTCAGCCTGTTCAAGCAGATCTTCAACGACGATGAGTTCACCGCCGAGCATGGTCATCTCTTCGACGTGAGCACGAAGTGGCTGGAGCGCAAGTACCTCAACCATGAGCCGCAGACCGTGCGCTCGGGACAGCCGGCGTCGCTCAGCGGCGAAGGCCAGGACGCCGGCGCGAAGGCCCCGACGAGCGAAAGCTTCGTCATCGAGGTCGACGACCGCCGTGTCAAGCTCACCGTGCCGACCGACATCGTCAACAACCTCATGGGAGCGGGGCGTTCGCGCGGAGCCAAGCGCCCGTCGCAGCCGCTGCGAGGCCAGGGGCTGCACGCCATCGCGGAGAAGAAGGAGCACAACGACGGCAAGTCCGGCGTCATCGCCTCGCCCATGCAGGCGGTGGTCACGCGCATCAACGTCGCGGAAGGCCAGTCCGTCACCAAGGGCGACCTGCTGGTGGTGCTGGAGTCGATGAAGATGGAGAACTACGTGTACGCGCCGGTCAACGGCACGGTCGCGAAGATCTTCGTCGCGCCCGCCACCGGCGTCGAGGCCGGCGAGACGCTGGTCGCGATGGACGTCGACGGCGCCAAGGCGCGCGACAAGTCCGGCGCGGTGGATGACGGCGGCAAGTCCGCAAGCACCGCGAAGAACGGCAAGGAGGGCAAGTGATGACCGATATCATGAACTCGCCGGCCGTGAAACAGGTCATGAAACAACCTGGGCACGTCTCGGCGGACGGCGCCGCACAGGCGCAGGGCGAGCAGCCGATCCGCGCAGCGGTGGTACGCGCGGCGGAACTCGCGCGTGACGCTGAATCCAACGCGCGCACCCGCCAGCACGCCAAGGGCAAGATGACCGCCCGCGAGCGGCTCGGACTGCTGTTCGACACCGGCTCGTTCGAGGAGATCGGCCGGTTCCGCGGCGGCGACATCAACGGCGGCAAGGCCGGTTCGGCCGTCATCACCGGATTCGGTGACGTGTACGGCCGCAAGATCGCCGTCTACGCGCAGGACTTCTCCGTCAGGGGAGGCACGCTGGGTCGTGCCGAAGGCGAGAAGATCTGCCACCTGATGGACATGGCGCTGGACCTGAAGGTGCCGATCGTCGCGATCGTCGACTCCGGCGGCGCCCGCATCCAGGAAGGCGTCGCCGCGCTGACGCAGTACGGCCACATCTTCCGCAAGACCTGCGACGCCAGCGGCTTCGTCCCGCAGATCTCGCTGATCCTGGGTCCGTGCGCCGGCGGCGCCGTGTACTGCCCGGCGCTGACCGACCTGATCGTCATGACCAAGGAGAACTCCGACATGTTCGTCACCGGCCCGGACGTCGTCAAGGCGGCCACCGGTGAGACGATCAGCATGAACGACCTCGGCGGCGGACTCGTGCACAGCACGAAATCCGGCGTTGCGCACTACCTCGGCGAGGACGAGGCCGACGCGATCGACTACGCGCGTACCGTGCTCGCCTATC
>ERZ826220.3639-NODE-3639-length-11689-cov-2.822503_pt1 | contig 11689 bp, 13 predicted proteins | sample MGYA00519927_ERZ826220 | MGnify/ENA primary metagenome ERZ826220 (study PRJEB31778, sample SAMEA3449225) | human gut metagenome | biome: human gut; feature: human-associated habitat; material: faeces | place: United Kingdom | collected 2010/2012 ...
CAGGTTTGTATACTTAATATGGTGCGGGCGGCGGGACTTGAACCCGCACGCGTAAAGCACCGGTTTCTAAGACCGGCTTGTCTGCCATTCCAACACGCCCGCATATACAATTTGTATTTTATCATTTGAAGCGCCGTTTGTCAATACGGCTTTTTGTTTGCGGTCTTTTTCTTGCTTTTCGCTTGCATTTTGCGGCAATTTGTGCTATACTGTAAATATAAGCTACGTTATTTCTTTACATGGTACCCGAAAGGACGGTTGTTCTTATGAAGTGTCCCGCCTGCGCGCATCCCGAAAGCAGAGTGATCGATTCGCGCCCGTCCTCGGACGGTTCTTCCATCCGGCGCCGCCGCGAATGTCTGCACTGTCAGAAGCGGTTCACCACCTACGAGACCATCGAGACGGTTCCGATCACAGTGGTGAAGAAGGACAAATCCCGCGAGAGCTTCGACCGCAACAAGGTGCTCAACAGCATCATCCGCGCCTGCGACAAGCGGCTTGTGACCCGCGGCGAGATGGATTCGGTGGTGTCCTCCATCGAGATGCAGCTTCAAAATTCGCTGCAGACCGAGATTCCCTCCTCCCGCATCGGCGAGATGGTGATGGACCGGCTGAAGGGCATCGACGAGGTGGCCTACGTCCGCTTCGCCTCTGTCTACCGCCAGTTCAAGGACATCGATACCTTTATGACGGAGCTCAACAAGCTCCTCTCGGATAAGTGATGCCATGCCCCCGGTTTCCCTGGAGACCGGGGGCGTTTTGGAGGGACAGGCTATGCTGGATTTCCTGCGGAAGAAAAAGACGGAGAAGCCCGCGCTCTCCGCCCTCTGGGAGGAGACGGATGAAGACCGCTTCGTCACGGCGCTCAGTGCCCACGTGGCGGAAAAATGCGCCTATGGCGAGGACCCGGCCGCCCTCTCCCCGGCGGAGCGGGTCTTCTATTTGACCCAGACCTGCGAGGAGGAGGTCAACAACGGCGGCTTTGACCAGCTCCTCTTCAACGCCGGTTTCGATCTCCGGGAGCTGCCGGAGGCCTTCCGGACCATCGGCGCGCCGAAGACGGCGGATATCTGCGCCCAGGCCCTGGCGGCCCTGGGCGGGGAAGTGCCGGAGGACCGGGAAGCCCGGCGGGAGGTCCTGGCATCCCGGGAGGGACCGCCGGCGGAGCTGGGGGCCTGTGACGAGGCATTCCTCCGCTACGAGGAGGACCTGGCGGCCTTGAACGCCGCCTACGTCCGTGCCCACCGGGAGGACTTCACCTGAAACGGAAGACAGAAAGAGCGGGGGGACCGACGGTCCCCCCGCTCTTTTTATCGTGCTCCCGGAAAGGGCGCTTCATCCCGCGCCGCCGGTGTAAAAGGCGTAGATGTCCGTGTGCAGCGCGTCCGCGTCCCGCTCCACCGTGCCGGAGACCTGGTAGTAGGGAGCCTCCCCCGGCCAGAGCTGGTGGAAGCGGAGGATGCCGTCCTCGGGGTTCAGCGTCAGGAAGACGGCGAAGCGCTTGTCCGGGAACGTCTGCTCCAGGGCGTGGCGCAGATCCCGGGCAGCGGCCAGCGCCAGGGTCCGGACCTCCGCCAGCTCTTCGGGAGGAAGTGGGCCGGAGAAGAGGTGGACGTGGTTCAAAACGGCCTCATAGCCCGTCCGGTCCTCCACCGCCCGGGAAGGGGGCAAGAGGTCATCGCCGGTGTCCAGCAGGACGAACTCTGCCCCGCTGGGGTCCCGCCGGGTGCAGAATGCCAGACGCGGCGGGGAAAACTTCCCATCAAGATCCATCCCGATCCCTCCCTTGCGTTCTCCAGCATAGCAGAGGGCGGGGCGGATGTCAAATCCCGGCGGAGGCGGGAACCATCCGGCCTTTGCCGGCGTCTTACCTACAGCACGTTCTCCCAGCTGAGCGCCTCCTGCTCAGCCAGGGCCAGGAGCTGATGGATGAGGTCCGCCAGCTCGGCGCGGTACTCCTCTGTCTCCTGCCCGTCGAGAAAGGCCCTGGCCCGGCGGTACATGGCCTCGGCGTCCTCCACCACCTCGTGCTGGACTGTGACGTGGAGGAAGAACTGGCGGGAGCGCCAGTCGTCGTAGCTGGCGGCGAGCAGGTCCCCGGCGGCGTCCCAGTCGCCCAGAAGGGCTGCTTCCGAGGACTGGATCAGGGGGGCACGCCAGCGCTCCGTGTCCGTTCCAACCCGCCGCCCGGTCCAGAGGCAGAAGAGAAGGAGCACCGCCAGGATCAGAAGGGACGGCAGCAGTCCCAGACAGCGCTTCATGTGGCGTCCTCCTTCCTGAGGCAGAAGACCCCGCTCTCCGGGGCAAAGGTCAGGAGAAAGACCTCCTCCGGCCGGTGGAAGCCCTGCTCTTTCAGCGTCTTTTTCAGCCAGGCCTCGTCCCGGCCGCAGCGGCGGAGGTTTTTCCGCAGCACCCGGCCGTCGTTGATGAGGACGGTGGGGAGGGCGGTCTCATCCTCCAGGGACAGGCCCAGCTGTTTGGCCGTGGGGGGCTGCTCCGCTGTCCAGGGCAGGAAGGAGAGCTGGCCGGAGTTCTCCAGCACGGCGTACTTCACGGCGTCAATGCCGCTGTAGCCCTGGCTGCGGAGCTCCTCCAGCACCTCGTCGATGGTGAAGCGGTTTTTCCGCATGGCCGCCTGCTGGAGCTTCCCGTTGCGGATCAGCACCGTGGGGGTGCCGCAGAGGAGCTCCCGGAAGCGGAGAGACCGGAGGGAGAGCTGGCTGAGGAGCAGCGACAGGGCCAGCAGCGTCAGAATGGGGATGACCCCCGCCAGCAGCGGGATGCCGAAATCCTGCATGGGCACGGCGGCCAGGTCTGAGATCATCATGGTCAGCACCAGCTCCCCCGGTTCCAGTTCGCCGATCTGGCGCTTGCCGGTGAGCCGCAGCCCCGCCATGATGAGGAAGTAAAGGATCAGGGTCCGAAAAAAGGCAGTAGACATCATGCACCTCCCAACGGGGACAGTATTTGCCGCCGGGGGAGGAAATATCCTGGGAGGTAGGAAATTTATGGTTTACATAAAAATAGCATTGACGCGGGAGGAAAACTTTGCTACCATGGAAACGAAAGCTGACCGCGGGGACGGACCGTGCCCGCGTTTTTCACGGCTGCCGGTTCGACAGCCTTCGAGGGAAAGGAGCAGACAATGACATTCCGTAAGGGAAAGACTCTGGCCGCGGCGCTCCTCTGCGCGGCGGCCCTGACGGGCGCGGCCTCCGCCGCCTATACGGACACGGCGGGCCACTGGGCCGAGGGCGCCATCGACCGCTGGAGCGGGGAGTACGGCATCCTCCGGGGCTATGAGGACGGCAGCTTCCGCCCGGATCAGACGGTCACCCGCATCCAGGCGGTGGCGATGCTCTACCGCTGCGCCAAGGCCCAGGGCATGGACACCACCCAGGGCGGCATGGCGGTCCGGGAGTTCGACGACTTTGCCGCCGTCCCCGCCTACGCCCTGGAGGCTGCCGGCTGGGCCGTTAACGCAGGCATCCTCCGAGGTGCCGGCAACCGCCTGATGCCCAACGAGCCCTGCACCAGCGCCCAGATCGTCACCTTCCTCTACCGGGCGATGCAGGGGAAGTAAGGAAGCTCCCTCCCTCAGAAGAACCGCAAAGATTGTTGTCCGGATCGCACCGGAGCATAGACAGGAAGCTGCCCGGCCTCCTTTTCAGGGAGGCCGGGCAGCTTCCTGTCTGGTCACATTTTACATGATCTTTCTGAACAGGGCCTTCAGGTCCTCGACGCTGGCGTCCTTCGGGTTTCCCGGCGCGCAGGCATCCGCGTGCGCGGACTCCGCCAGGAAGGGGAGGTCCTCCTTTGATCGCTTCCAGCTTGGTGGGGATGCCAACGTCAGCAGAGAGCTTTCTGACAGCATCGATGGCCGCCCTCCGGTATTCTTCCCGGGTCATGGAATCCACACCCTGGACACCCGTGGCACGGGCGATCTCACGGTACTTCTCGCCAGTGCAGTCCTGGTTGTACTCCATCACGATGGGGAGCATCATAGCGCACGCGACGCCATGGGGCGTATCATAGACAGCGCCCAGGGTATGTGCCATGGAATGCGCGATCCCCAGGCCCACATTGGAGAAGCCCATGCCCGCGATGTACTGGCCCAGAGCCATGCCTTCCCGGCCCTCCCTGGTATTGGCGACGGCTCCGCGGAGGTTCTTGGAAATGATCTCGATGGCCTTCAGGTGGAACATATCCGTCATTTCCCACGCCGCCTTTGTGGTATACCCTTCGATCGCGTGCGTCAGGGCGTCCATGCCCGTAGCGGCGGTCAGCCCCTTGGGCATGGAGGACATGATCTCCGGATCGACCACTGCCACCACCGGCATGTCATGGGGGTCAACGCACACGAACTTCCGCTTCCTCTCCACATCCGTGATCACGTAGTTGATCGTGACCTCCGCCGCGGTACCGGCAGTCGTCGGGACCGCGATGATGGGAACGCTGGGCTTTCTGGTGGGAGCGGTGCCTTCCAGGCTTCTCACATCCTCAAATTCCGGGTTTGCGATGATGATGCCGATGGCCTTCGCGGTATCCATGGAGGAACCGCCGCCGATGGCGATGATGTAATCCGCGCCGGACTTCTTGAATGCCGCGACACCGTTCTGCACATTCTGAATGGTGGGATTGGCCTTGATGTCAGAGTAGATCTCATATGCCAGGCCCTCCCTGTCAAGGACATCCGTCACCTGGCTCGTCACATGGAACTTGATCAGATCCGGGTCGGAACACACAAATGCCTTTTGGAACGAGCGAGCTTTCACTTCCTTTGTGATCTCCGCGATCGCGCCGGCGCCATGATAAGAGGTCCCATTCAAATTGATCCGGTTTGCCATGTTAAGTACATTCCCTTCTGTGCTGTATTTTTCCGGATCTGTTATTGCATTAACAAAGTTTTTTGAAAAAATGAAGTGACAGAAACCGTTGAGTGTAACGTTTTCTGTCACTTTTGTGATTTTTTCTAAATGCGGGCATCTCCATTCGGCAAAATGCCGATAGGCGATGTACCGATCCATGGAGAAACGCCCTGTTTTTCTCCATTTTCGGCATTTCCCGGTCTGTTAGTGCAGGATTTCAAGACTCACGAAAAGCTCCGCCAATTTCTCCGGCATACCGTCCACCAGGGTGGCCGCAAGGCCCTCCGGGGTAAATGTCACCCCGCCTGTCACCCATTTGACAGTCATGTAGATCGAACTCTGGCAGTACATTTCCAGCAGGTAATGGATGCTTTCCTCCGGCGCTTTCCCTGTTTTCTCCCGGATCAGGTCCTCATAAAACGCGAGGATTAGCTCAAAATCATGCTGCCGCAGAGAGTTCTGCTCATCGTAGCGAAACGCCGCCCGGAAAAAAGTCCGCTCCTCCTGAATGTAGGTGAATTTCTTGACCAGCGCGTCATAGACCGTTCTCCCCCGGCCCATGTGTTCGAAGGACTTTGCCAGCAGCTTGTCGAAGTACCAGTTGATCAGGTCATACTTGTCCAGAAAGCTCCGGTAAAAGGTCTGTCTGGTAAGCCCGCATTTTTCGACGAGCTGCTTTACGGTAATATCCTCCACAGGCGTCGTCTCCATACATTCCTTCATGGCATGCGCCAGCCGGTATTTTGTTTTCTCGCCCTTTGTCAGGACCCTCTCGCCGCCCGTTTCCGCCATTCCGTTCCCTCCTGAGCCCGAAATTTTCCCCGGAGCTTTTCGCCAGAGACCAGGGATGAACCCGCTTTACCATGGAAGTATTCCTCAAGCATTTCCTGAAGTGTCTTTCCGCAAATCTTAACACGGCGGAATTGCCCTGTCAATTAAGCCAAGCGATTCACTGAATGGAGAAACGCTGTAAGAATAATGCTGACTGCGCGGTCTTGCTCGAGCAATGGAAAACTATGTTTTCTATTGCCCGCGGAGCATGACTTTTGCTGTGAAGGTGCCGTTCTGAAAGGCGAAGGTACTGGCACCGCCGCTTTTCTCGGCGATGTGCCGCACGGACTGGATGCCGATGCCGTTTCCGTTCCGCTTGGAGGAGCGGAACACTCCCTCCTTTTCCTTGATCTCGCCGTCAAATGTGTTCTTGACCTCGATCAGAAGCAAGCGGTCTGCGTGGGAATATGCGGTGACCTGTATCTGCCGGCGGGCGGATGCGGTGCGAAGGCTTGCTTCCAACGCGTTTTCCAGCAGATTGGAGAGGACCAGGCACAGGTCGACCTCGTCGACAGGCAGTCTTTCCGGCAGATCGATCTGTGCGTGGAACGGAATGCCTTCCCGCTTTGCGAGCGTGCAGTAATAGCCAAGCACGCTGTCGGCGGCGCGGTTTTCGCAGAAATGAATGTCCAGGCCGGGGATCCGGGAAACAGTCTGCGCAAGATATGCTTTCAGCTTTCCCATATCACCCGTTTCTGCCAGTGCGGAGATCTGATTCAGATGATGCCGCATGTCGTGCCGTGCCTGCCGGGTCTCCTCCATGGCGGCCTGAAGGTTTTCGTAGCGCTGCTGCTGCAGGGACAGCAGCTGATTTTCCTGCTGCAGTCTGGCGTTCCGGTTCAGACTGGTCGCCATCATCAGGAAGATCGCGTTGAACCAGAAAAGAAGGATCAGCAGGGCAATGCTGAGGACGATGTAGCCCTGCAGGACCCTGCCGGTGTAGAGCGTTGTCTGATAGCGCGGGATCATAAAGAGATTGAGCGTGATGAACACAAGGGGCAGGACCCAGAACACATACCATGTTTGGGCGAAATTGTCATCCTCGACCATTGCTCGTACTGAGTGGGCCGCCGGGTAATACGCGGCGGCTGCCGCGAGCCAGCAGACCGCGTTATAGAAAACGCATGCCTGCAGGCAAAACCAGGGCTCTGCCGGCATCATACCTGCGTGCAGCAGGATGGCGGCATCCAGCGCTCTGGACAGGCTGTTCACACAGGCAAATACCGCGCAGACCGAAAGCGCGATCGTTCCCGATTTCCAAAGGGATATCCGCAGCGTCTTTACGTACAGGAAGACCGCGGCCGGCGCGATGAGCGCAAGCGCGGGAGCCGTGGATACCCGAAAATGCCAGCAAAGAAGTCCTCCGCAAATACAGAGACCCAGTATCAGCGGCAGCAGCCATGCGGAAAGCTTGCCGGGAGGCTGCTTCAGATAGGATCTCACAGGGAAATACGCCAGCAGGAGACCGGGGAGCACAACACAGAGCTCCAGGATCGGGCACAGCAGATCCATCATGCTTCACGCCCCTTTTGCAGCAAGAATTCCATAAAGGCCTGCCGCGCGCTTTTCCGAAGCTCCTGGCTGACATAGACGCGGCTGCCGTCTGTCATGCAGAAGGCGGCGTCCTGAAAATCGGCCGCATGCTCTAGATTGACGATCACGCCGCGGCCGCAGACGAAAAAGCGCGCATCCTTCCGGAGCGGCTCCGTGAAAACCTTGAAGCTCTGGCGCGTGGCGAGCGTTTTCCCGGCAGTCGTGTGAATGTTTATCATGTGGGCGAAGTGCTCGGCGCAGATCATGTCCCGATAGGAAAGGCGCACATCGCTGCCGCCCACCTTGACTGTCAGAAATGGCTCCGGGCGCGGGAGCTTGGCGAGCATTTCGTCCAGCAAAGCGGAAAGCTCGGACTCTGAAAAGGGCTTGACCAGATAGTGGAGCGCCCGTACCTGAAAGCCTTCCAGCGCGTGGTCGGCAGACGTTGTGGTAAAGACGAGAAGGCAGCTCGTATCTGTTTTTCGAAGCTCCTTCGCCGCTTCCATACCGCTCATGCCGTCCATGTAAATATCCAGAAACGCGGCGGTGAAGCGCTGCTTTTTTTCTGCCGCGAGAAAGGATTCTCCGCTGTCAAATTCCAGAAGCTCCGCCTCTGCGCCGCGAAGAGCGAGCTGCCGCGCCAAGCGCTCTTTCAGCCATGCGCGCTCATCCGCAAGATCATCCACAATTGCGATCCTCATGTCCGGATTGACTCCTTCGTAAAAAATTCCAGTACGATTATATCACAGCTGTCCAGCCCTGCGGCGAGGAAAAGGCCAGATTTCGTGCCGGAATCGGGCCTTTCGTGCCAAACACCTTGAAAAGACGGTATACATCCATATACTGGTCGGCAGGAAACGTCAATGGCGGCAGGAAGGAGGATCGCTGTGTACCGAATCGCCATACTGACAAGGAGCGAAGCGCAGGGAGAGCTTCTGATGGAGCAGATTTCCCGTTTCTGTGACGAACGCGGTCTTTTTCCCGATCTGGAACAATATCGCGATCAGGAATGGTTCTTTGAAGCCGCACGGAAAATGCCGCTGACCAATGCCGTGATCGCCTTGCCGGGTGTCGACGGATTAAATGCGGTGGAGCATCTGCGTGCGCTTTCCCCAAAAACACGCATCATCTGGTGCAGCGACCTGGATTTTTCGCTCCACGCTTTTCGCCTGCGTGTGGATTACTTTCTGCTGGAGCCGGTAACGGAAGAAGCGTTTCGGCAAGGACTTTGCGTCTGGCTGGAAGGAAAATGAGCACCGGCTTCGTGCCGATCAGACTACAACGAACATGGAGGATTATTGATGAAAAAGAGGAATACGATCCGATCCATCGTCAGCTCTCTGCTGGCGGGAGCACTGTGCCTGTCCATGGCAGCCTGCAGCGGAACGCAGACGCCGGCAGAAGAGGGAACGACACCTGCCGCGTCGTCATCCGGCGCGCTGCCCGTGAAAGCGCTGCGCCCGAAGCAGGTGGAGGAGAACCCCTACATGGCCAAGAGCGACGCCAACATCCACCACGATGGCTATAACACCGACTCGACGGACGAGATCCTCCCCCTTGGCATTTATCCGGAGATCAACGTCTCCTACGAGACGACGAATGCGAACGCTTCCCCCGCCATCTACTTTGACAGCTACGGTCATGCGGTCGTGCCGCTGCTCGGCGGCATCGCCATCCGCGATCTGAACGCCGAAGAGACCAAGACCCAAGCAGCACGATGGCGGCGGCTACGTCATCCAGAGCTCCTACACGTTCCTGGACTCGGAGAACCGCATCGTCTGTCCCACCAGCAACAACCATGTGCTGATGCTCCGCGCGACGGAGGAGGACGGCAGTGTCATCCCGGAATTTGAAAAGGTCCTGGATATTGACATCAAGGCGGCGGCAGAGGCTGCGCTCGGCAAGGAACTGACCCAGAACCTTCTGTCCGTGGTCTTTGACTACGACGGGAACCTCTGGTTTGCAACGGGCGGCTTCCGCATTTATCCGGAACGCCAGCAGCAGGGTGTCATCGGCTACATCGCCCGTGCGGCAATCGACGCGATCCTGAACGGGGAACAGGCGGATCTTTCCGAGGCTGTCTTCGTCCATGAGCTGACGCCCGGCGAGGGCGCGGAGAACGGCATCGCCGCGTCCCGCGACGGCGCTGTCATCCTGACCAACCAGAACTGCTATCTGCTGCGCGCGGAAGACGGCGTGGATGTCGTGTGGTGCACGCCGTATGAGAGCGTCGGCGCAAAGGTCAGCGGCGAAGGGGATAAGACCACCGGCGGCGGCCTTGCCTGGGGTGGCGGCTGCTCGCCCACACTGACGCCGGACCTCGTGATGTTCACCGACAATCAGGACCCTGTGAACCTGCTGGCGCTGGATATGAAGACCGGTGAGGTCGTGGCGAGCACCCCGGTCCTCGACGATCTTCCAGAGGGCTATCAGGTGGCCGTTGAGAACTCCGCGATCGTCTATGATGACGGGGAGGGCACGGTCAGCACCATCGTCTGCAACTGGTTTGGCGCCGGCAATGCGGGGCTTGCCGATCCCAACAGTGACTCTTCCATCCAGAGCTACGCCAATATCTATGATATGAACTGGCTCACAAAGGGCAACGTCATGATCGCTCCGGGCGTAGAGCGCGTGGACACCGTGAAGACCGACAGCGGCTACGAGATGAAGAGCATCTGGAGCCGAAACGATTTGAGCGACACCTCGATCCTAAAGCTCTCCACCGCGACGGGCTATATCTACGGCTATGTGCAGGATCTGAATACCGGCATGTGGCAGTACATCGTTCTGGACTTCGCCACCGGCGAGACGGTGTTCACGATGGACGTGTCCAATAAGTACGGCTACAACAACATGGCCATCGGCATGTACGCCGGCAACAGCGGCAATGCGCTCTACTGCCCGACGGGCTATCTGGAGCTGCTGCGCTTGCAGGACCGCTTTGTGTATCTGCCGGAGATGCCGTATCGTGAGGTGGACCTGGACAAGGCGGCAAGAAACGTTCTTTCCCAGGAGCAGTTTGAGCAGGACGGCGGCGAAGGCACCGTCGCAAGCTGGCGCAGCACTGTGACCATCCGCAACGTGCATCCCAACACCACCGTTGCCTTCCGCATGAACAATTTGTCCGGCAGCACCTCTGATCTGACGCTCTATGCCTATGGCACGGACGGAAAGCTGGCGAAGGTCGCGTCCGAGCTGTGGTCTATCACGGATGAGACCGGCGAGGCTGTGACGGAACTCACAGACGGTACGCTCTATGAAGTGCGCATCACCGTTGCCGACGACGGTGATCTCGACCTGAGCGAAGCGGAAAAGGAGATCCAGATCTCCGTCGTACTGGCGAAGTGAATCCTCTTGGGATCTGGGGATCCGGCAGTTTAAAGGGACCTTTCCCACCCGGAGCAGGTCCGTGAGATCCTACGGGTTTCGCCGGGGGATGCTTCATTCTGTACCCAAAAAGGGAGGACGGGCAGCATAGCTGTCCGTCCTCCTTATCATGCCTCTTCCGAAGCATCCGTTCCTTCGATGGGATCTCAAAGCCTGGGGTTCCGGGCAGAGGTGCCGCCCTTCCGTGCCTGGGCTCCGCGGCGCATACCCTGGGGACTGTCGACGCTGTGCGTCCCCTCTTTGCAAGTCTTACCGCCGGAGCGCTTTCAGCGCCTGGATGAGCAGCAGGGAACCAAACGCCAGCCCCACGATCGCACCGGCCATACCGGCGGATAGCGGCACGACCGCGAAGAGCGGTTCCAGCACGGGGACCAGCAGCACCAGCCCCAGCAGCAGGCTGCCTGCGGCAAAGGCCCCCAAAAGTGCCCGGTTGTTCCAGAACTTCCGGGTCAGCAGCACCGGATGTTGGGACTTGCAACTGAAGCCGTGGAACAGGCGGCTCAAACACAGGGTAGAGAACGCCATGGTCTGGCCGGCAGCGGCTCCGCCGTTGTTCAGTCCCAGATAGAACGCCGCGATGGTGGCGGCGGCGATCACAAGCCCCTCGATGCCGACGCTGCAGAGGAAGGGCTTTGTCAGGATGCCCTCACTCCGGGGCCGGGGCTTTTCCCGCATGACCTCATCGGTATGGGGCTCCAGCCCCAGCGCGATGGCGGGCAGGGAGTCTGTCAGCAGATTGATGAACAGCAGATGGACCGCCGCAAAGGGCACCGGCAGTCCCAGCAGGGAGGCGTACAGCACCGTCAGGATCCCGGCGGTATTGCCGGAGAGCAGGAATTGAATGGCCCGCTTGATGTTGGCATATACGTTCCGGCCGTTCTCCACGGCCTTCACAATGGTGGCGAAGTTATCATCCGCCAGCACCATTCCGGCGGCGTCCTTGGCGACCTCCGTTCCCGTGATGCCCATGGCAACGCCGATGTCCGCCTGCTTGAGAGCGGGGGCGTCATTGACACCGTCGCCGGTCATGGCTACCAGATTGCCCCGCTGCTGCCACGCCCGGACGATGC
>ERZ826220.3640-NODE-3640-length-11689-cov-2.562059_pt1 | contig 11689 bp, 7 predicted proteins | sample MGYA00519927_ERZ826220 | MGnify/ENA primary metagenome ERZ826220 (study PRJEB31778, sample SAMEA3449225) | human gut metagenome | biome: human gut; feature: human-associated habitat; material: faeces | place: United Kingdom | collected 2010/2012 ...
CTTTTTGTCCCACGTGGCCATGCTGGAGCAGAACTTCACAGAGCCCAAGGAGAATGAGGTGTATCTGTGAGGCGGTGGGTTCTTGCCTTTCTGATGGCGGTCACAGCCAACTGGGTTTCTCTGATCTATGCGTTTGGCCCGGTGAGCTGGCTCTTGACGACGATACTGCTTCTGGGGGAGTTCCTCTATTTTAATCTGCGGCCCATTGAGAAGAGCGGTGCGCCTACAAAGCGGATCTGGTATTTGAAAAGCGGCTGCGAATTGCTGCGCCTGTTTTTGATTACAGCTACGGTCACAGTCTTTGTGCAGATGGTATGGCTGTGGTGCCAGATTTCCATGATAACGCCGGAGAACAGCCTTGCCGCTGGAACAGCTGTTGCAGGTGCGGCTTTTGGCGTTCTCTGGGCTGTCTTGCTGGAGGCCATCGTCTTCTGGAACGGCATGATCCGGGTGTATCTCACCTCCGTCCAGCTGGGGCTGAAGCACCGGGTGCTGGCGGCCCTGTGCGGGTGGATCCCAATTCTCAACATCTGGTATCTGCGGAAGATTATCCGCATCACCGCCGACGAGGCGGAGTTCGAGACGGAGAAGTGGGAGCTGGACACCGCCCGGGCGGAGAGCGAGATCTGTAAGACGAAATACCCGATCCTTCTGGTCCACGGGGTGTTCTTCCGGGACAGCAGGCTGATGAACTACTGGGGGCGTATCCCGGCGGAGCTTGAAGCCAACGGAGCCGAGATATTCTACGGCGAGCAGCAGTCGGCGGCTTCCGTGGAGGACAGCGCCGCTGAACTCGCCGAGCGAATCGAGCAGCTCGTGCAAAAGACTGGCTGCGGCAAGGTGAACATCATCGCGCACTCCAAGGGCGGTCTGGACTCAAGATACGCTATTTCAAAGCTCGGCTCGGATAAATACGTCGCTTCCCTGACCACTATAAACACTCCGCACCACGGCTGTCTTTTCGCGGAGTACCTTCTGAACACCGCGCCGGAGAAATTCGTTAAAAGCGTTGAAAAGATCTACAACTCCGCGTTCAAGCGCCTCGGCGACCCAAATCCGGACTTCCTCGCGGCAGTTACCGACCTCACGAACAGCCGCTGCGAGCAGTTCGATCAGGACACGCCTGACGCGCCCGGCGTGATGTACCAGAGCGTAGGCTCCCATGCGCGGTGCTCAAAGAGCGGACGGTTTCCGCTGAACCTCTCCTACCCCATCGTGAAAAAATACGACGGCGACAACGACGGTCTGGTAGCGCTGACCTCCGCGCCCTGGGGCGAGGATTTCACGGTGCTCCACCCAACGGGAAAGCGCGGTATCACCCACGCGGATGTGATCGACCTCAACCGCGAGAATATACCGGGGTTCGATGTCCGGGAATTTTATGTGCAGCTCGTAAACAAGCTCAAGATGCGCGGATTCTGATTTGCACAGGATAGTAAAAACAGCACGAAAAATCGTACAAATCTATCGTCTTTAATTATATCACCGGAAATTTCGCAAAAATCCCGCTTTTTTATTGTACGGTTTGACGCTTTACTTTTTAGAAATTTCTGCTATACTATAGGTGTAAACGGTTTCACCGTAATAAAACAACCAAAGGAGAACGATCATGAGTATTACAAAGCAGCCCGAATGGCTCAATAATGCAGTATTTTACGAAATATATCCCCAGTCCTTCAACGACACCAACGCAGACGGCATAGGCGATTTTAACGGTATAATCGAAAAGCTGGACTACATCAGGGAACTCGGCTGTAACGCCATCTGGATCAATCCCTGCTTCAAGTCCCCCTTCGGCGACGCAGGCTACGACGTGGAGGACTACTACACCGCCGCTCCGCGCTACGGCACGAACGAAGATCTCGCCCGGGTATTCTCCGAGGCGCACGCACGCGGAATTCACGTGCTGCTAGACCTCGTGCCGGGTCACACCGCAGTTACCCACAAGTGGTTCAAGGAATCCATGAAGGCAGAGCGCAACGAGTTCACCGACCGCTACGTCTGGACTAACAGCATCTGGGAATCACCCGAGGGAATGGGCTGTATCCGCGGTATCTCCGACCGCGACGGCTCCTGCGCTGTCAACTTCTTCTCCCACCAGCCCGCGCTGAACTACGGCTTCTACAAGCCTGACCGCGACTTCAGCAGCCGATGGACGCTCCCGGTCCGATAGCCACCCGCGAGGCTCTCAAGGACATAATGAGATTCTGGCTTGCAATGGGCTGCGACGGATTCCGCGTTGACATGGCTGGCTCCCTTGTTAAGCACGACGAGGACGGCAAGGGTACCATTGCGCTGTGGCAGAATATCCGCGAGTTCCTTAATAAAGAGTTCCCGGACGCCGCTATGGTCAGCGAATGGGGCGAACCGGACAAATCTCTCATCGGCGGCTTCCACATGGACTTCCTGCTGCACTTCGGACCCTCCCACTACAACGACCTGTTCCGCTGCGACGAGCCGTATTTCTCCAAGCGTGCAAAGGGTTCCGCTAAGGAGTTCATCGAGGCTTACAAGGCAAACTGCGCCAAGACCGACGGAAAGGGTCTGATCTGCATTCCCTCCGGCAACCACGACATGGACAGACTTGCCCGCACCCTTGATGTTGACGAGCTCCGCGTTGCCTTCGCGTTCCTGCTTTCGATGCCCGGCGCTCCGTTCATCTACTACGGCGATGAGATCGGCATGCGCTACGTCGAGAACCTGACTTCCGTCGAGGGAGGCTACGGCAGAACCGGTTCCCGCTCCCCCATGCAGTGGAATAAGGGACTGAACGCAGGATTCTCCACCGCTCCGGCTGAAATGCTGTACATTCCACAGGATCCCGCCGCTGATCGTCCCGACGCCGAGACCCAGAGCAGCGACCCGGCTTCCCTGCGCAGCGAGGTCAAGAAGCTCATTGAGTTCCGGCAGGCTAACCCCGCGCTGCAAAGCCGCGGCTCCATCGAGTTCATCTCCGACGGCTACCCGATGGTTTACAAGCGCTCCGACGGCTCCCAGACGATCGCCGTGATAATCAACCCCTCCGCTGAAAAGGCTGAGGTCGGCGGACTTCCCGGAAAGCTGGTTTACACGGTCGGCGGCAAGGCTGAAGTCGCCGGCGGTACCGTTAAGGTCGACGGCTGCACCGCTGCATTCGTTGAGATTTGAGCTATAACAAATTCACTGAGGGCTGCATTAAGTTGCAGCCCTTTTTTGCTATATTTTTTCTGGAATGCGTCTATACCAGAATTTACATATAAATAAGTAATTTTCTATTGACTTATTCCGGGCATTGTGGTAGAATAATTGTGTATTGACATACGCCCGACACATAAAAATCACCCCAGATCCGGGCAAAGAACAACACATGAGGTATTGCAAATGAACAATGCTGATATAGAAATCCCCCGTCCTGAAAGGCTGGAAACCTCCTTCCGGATATTCGTCGACCAGGCGGGCTACCTTCCCACCGCGGAAAAGGCTGCGGTTTTCACATTCCCTGCGGGTTATTACTCGGTGATCAACGAAAATGGGAGTATCTGCTTCTCGGGAGTTCCTGTCCCGGCGGGGGCTGACGAAGCCTCCGGCGAAACGCTGTTCAAGGCGGATTTCAGCCGCCTGACCGCCTCCGGGACTTACCGCATTATAAGCGGGACTGATTACTCGCCGGTATTCCGTATCGGCGAGGACGTCTACAAGAATTGCTTCGACGACTGCATGAAAGCGTTCTACTTCCAGCGCTGCGGCTGCGCCCTCGAGGAGAAATATGCCGGAATGTGGACGCACCAAAAGTGTCACTCCGCGCCGGCGGTGCTTTGGGAGGATCACTCCGTCAAGCTCGACGTTACCGGAGGCTGGCACGACGCCGGGGACTACGGCAAGTACGTCACCGCTGCCGCCGCCGCACTGGCTCACCTTCTCTATGCGTGGAAGATGTTCCCGGAAGCGTTCCGCAGGCAGGATCTGAATATTCCCGGCAAGCCCTCAAATATGCCGGACATACTTATAGAGTGCCGCTGGGAGCTTGAGTGGCTCCTGAAAATGCAGCGATTCGACGGCGCGGTCTGGCACAAAGCTACCACCGCGAAGCACGCCGCCTTCGTAATGCCCGAGGACGACCGCGAACAAATGTACGTGCTTCCGGTCTCCTCCAGCGCTACCGCCGACTTTGCGGCTGTCACCGCGCTGGCTTCCGGGATCTACCGCGAGTTCGACAAGGCGTTCTCCGGCAGGCTGCTGAAAAGCTCCTGCGCCGCCTACGAATGGCTTGAAAAGTACCCGGGATTCATCGGATTCGACAACCCCGAGGGCTGCGAGACCGGCGTTTACGGCGAGCGCAACGACCGCGACAACCGCTTCTGGGCGGCCGCGGAGCTGTTCGCGATTTTCGACAACGAAATGTACTACGCCAGACTGCTGAACCTGCTGAACGAAAATTTCAGCCTTACTTCGCTGGGATTCGCTTCGGTCGGAGGATTCGGCTCGCTGGCTCTGCTGCTCCACAACCGTGGGAACGCCGCGGTGCTGTCAAGGCTGAGATCCGCGTTCCTTGCAAAAGCCGAGAAACTTGCCAAGGTCTGCGATTCAAACGGCTGGGGAGTTTCGCTGAACCCCGACCAGTACAACTGGGGAAGCAACATGACCGTGCTCACAAACGGCATGACGTTCCTCATCGCGGACTACCTCGAAAAGCGCTCCATCAACGGCGACCCGCATTTCCGGAAGTACGCCGCAATGCAGCTCGACTACATTCTCGGCGTTAACGCCACCGGATACAGCTACATCACCGGAACCGGCAGTCTGTGCGTGAATTACCCGCACCACCGCCCCGCCCACGCCGACAAGGTAGAGGAGTGCATTCCCGGACTGGTCAGCGGCGGCGCGAACAGCCGCCTCGACGACAAGTTCGCCCGGGCGCTCATTCCGAAGGGAACTCCCCCGATGAAGTGCTTCTCGGACAACATGGAGTGCTACTCCCTCAACGAAGTCACGATATACTGGAACTCCCCGGCGGTTTTCCTGCTGGCGGGTCTGACAGAATAAATACAGAAAATAATTGGAGAAAATAAAATGCAGAAAAACAAGAAAATACCCGGCCGCCCCGTGAAAAAAGGCGGTCTCTCACGCAGCGGGATAATGCTGATCGTGCTGTCCGTGGCTCTTATTGCGGTGGTTACGGCGCTGATTATCCTGCTGAACGTACGCGGCGGCGAAGAAAGCAAGCCCGAGGAAACTACTCCGGCGGTGACAACGCCTGCGCCCGAGCCTACGGAAGAACCCACCGAGGAGCCGCAGGTCAGCGATGTTGATTTCGGCTCCTCCGACTACAGCCGCGAATTCTTCGCAAAGGATCTTTTCATCGGCGACAGTATCGCGACCGGATTCAACGACTATTCCAAGCTGAATGCCGAGAACGTCGCAGCAAGCGTCAGCATGATCCCGTACAAGGCTCATGCGGAAGATATCGCTCTCGCTGACGGAAGCACCGGCTCCGCGCTTTCCTACGCAGAAAAAATGCAGCCGGAGCGCATATTCCTGATGATGGGCTTCAACGGGCTGAACTCCCCGATCGCAATGGAAGGAAGCTTCCGCACCCTGGTTGAGAAGCTGGAATCCGCCTGCCCGAACGCCGTGATCTATCTCTACTCCATCACGCCGCTCACTGCGAACAGCTCCGCGGCGGCAAGCATTGGCGTCGATAATTCAAACGTTATATCCTTCAACGAGTATCTCAGGGGTATGTGCGGCGAACTTGGCGTTGTATATCTTGACATCTTCTCAAAGATGACAGACAACACCGGCGCGCTCCGCTCCGACTACAACGAATACGACGGCATGCACATCTCCGCTCCGACCTACGATATAATTCTGAGCTACACTCAGCGCTATATTCAGGAAACTCCAGAGCCTGAGGCTTCCTCAAAGCACGCTCCGGTTTCATCTCCGGCGGCCACCACGACCTCCGCGCCCGAGGAAAACTCCACACCTGACGAGTCCTCTGCCCCCGCCGATTCCGAGCCTGATTCCACCAGTTCCCTGTCGGAAGACTACGACAAGACCTTCTTCGCTGACGACCTGTTCATCGGCGACAGTATCTCCACCGGATTCTCGCTCTACGGCGTGCTTGATCCTAAGAACGTTGCCGCCGCAGTCGGGTACACCCCCTACAAGGCGCTTAACAACGCCATCGACCTCGGCAACGGCGTGACCGACACCGCCTACAACTACGCAGTGACAATGCAGCCCAAGCATATCTTCATAATGCTCGGCTCCAACGGAATCACTGCCGCCGCTTCAATGGAGGAAAGCTACCGCACTCTCGTTGAGAAGCTCCAGGCAAACTGCCCGGACAGCACCGTTTACATCTTGTCTGTTACTCCGGTGACAACCGACAGCTCCTCCGCCGCTAACGCGGGTATCGACAACTCGATGATACGCGACTTCAACAAATACCTCAGGGAGCTTGCCTCCGAAAAGGGCGTAACCTACATCGACCTATACGCGCTGCTTTCCGACGACAACGGATACTTCCTGCATGAATACGCAGAAAACGACGGTCTGCACTTCAAGGGTGCGACTTACAAAGTCGTTCTGAAATATATAGAGGACATCATCTGATAGAAAGGACAACACAATGAAAAAGAATATCGCAATTGCAGCTCTTGCGGCTGCGCTCCTCCTGACCGGGTGCTCCAACGGAAACAGCTCCGCTTCCGAGCAGTCCAGCTCCAGCGCTTCTGAAAGCGCCTCCACCGCCGAGGCTGAGCTCAAGACTGCCGCTGAAAAGGCAGACGCGGTTCTTGCAAACATCACCTTCAGCGGCGAGATGGTCGCTGTTGACACCGACACCATCGACGTTCGTTTCGGATTCAGCGCTGACGGGATCTCAGACTACGCGGCTTACATCTGCGGCTCCGGTGCTTACCCTGACGAGTTCGGCGTGTTCACCGCTGACTCCGCAGAAAAGGCGGACGAGATCAAGACCGCCCTTGAAAAGCGCGTTGACAATCAGAAGTCCACTTACAAGGACTACACCCCCGATGAAATGTACAAGTTCGACGACTGCTTCGTAAAGCAGGACGGCAACACGGTTTACTACGCTGTGACCGCCGACAACACAAAGGCGGCAGATATCCTCGGCTGATACTGACACAATGCAAATAACCCCCGGGCATTCCGCCCGGGGGTTTCTTGTATTTCGGGAATCAATCCTGCGCTCCGTAGACCTTTCTTGCAATATCTACGGTCTCCTTTGCGTCGCGGGCGTAGAAATCCGCGCCTATCTTTTCGGCGTAATCCGGAGTCAGCACCGCGCCGCCGACTACTATCTTGCAGTTCACGTTGTTTTCGTGCAGCAGCTTTATCGTGTTCTCCATGCTCTTGAGCGTGGTCGTCATCAGCGCTGACAGACCTACAAGGCGCACGTCGTACTTTATCGCAGCGTCAACAACGTCCTGGTAGTCAACGTCCTTTCCGAGGTCGATAACATCGAAGCCGTAGTTCTCGAGCAGGGTCTTTACGATGTTCTTTCCGATGTCGTGGATATCGCCCTTTACCGTGCAGAGTACCACTCTGCCTGCGGATACTCCGCTGCCGCCGCGCTCGGATATCGCCTTTTTGATGACGTCGAACGCTGCCTGCGCCGCTCCCGCAGACTGAATGAGCTGCGGCAGGAATATCGTCCCCTTCTCAAACTTTGAGCCTACCGCGTCCAGCGCCGGTATCAGCTTGCCGTTGATTATCTCCATCGGATCAATGCCGGAGGACAGCATGCGCTCCGCCGCCGCCGCGCACTCAGCCTTGAGGCCTGCGGCAACCGCGTCTGAGATGTCCATTTCTGAAGTGGGGACCGCCGCCGTGGGCTTCTTCACCTCCGCGCCGTAGCTCTCGATGAACTCCGCGCCGTGTCGGTCGTAGCCGCTCAGCAGACGGAAGGCTCTTACCGCGCCGGTCATTGAAGCTATGTTCGGGTTCATTATAGGGAGGGTTAGTCCGCACTGCATTGCAAGCGAAATAAAGGTCGAGTTTACAAGCTCGCGATTCGGCAGACCGAACGATATATTCGACACGCCGAGCACCGTTTTCAGCCCCAGCTTTTCAGTTACCATGCGGAGCGCTTTCAGAGTTTCCTTTACGCCGTCCTGTTCTGCGGAGGCGGTCAGGGTCAGGCAGTCGATGTAGACGTCGCGCTTGGGGATACCGTACTCCTGCGCGCGGCGGAGTATCTTCTCGGCTATCGCAAAGCGCTCCTCGGCGGTCCTGGGAATGCCGTTTTCATCAAGCGTCAGACCGACTACTGCGGCTCCGTACTTCTTTACAAGCGGGAGCACCGTGTCAAGCTTCTCGTCCTCGCCGTTGACGGAGTTCACGATAGGCTTGCCGGAAACGATACGCAGCGCGGCTTCAAGCACCGGAAGCTCCGTGGTGTCGATTTGCAGCGGAGCGTCCGTCACGGACTGTATCGCATTAACTGCGGCGAGCATCATTTCCTTCTCGTCGATATCCGGCAGACCTACGTTGACGTCGAGTATCTCAGCGCCTGCGCCGGTCTGCTCCAGAGCCTGTCGCATGATGTAGTCAAGGTCGTGCTTCTTGAGAGCCTCCTTGAAAAGCTTCTTTCCGGTAGGGTTGATTCTCTCGCCGATTATGCGCACCGTGTCTATCGTAACAACGCTGGAAGCGCTGCACACTGCTGCGGGGATCTCCGGCTGCGGCATTACGCAGGTCTTCCCCCTGATTTGCTTTGCTACCTCGCGGATATAGTCCGGGGTGGTTCCGCAGCAGCCGCCGAGCACCTTTACGCCCTTTGCCGCAATCTGCTCCATCACCTCGGCGTATTCCTCCGGCGTGGTGTTGTACAGATTCGTGGACGGGTCGGGGAGTCCCGCATTCGGACGTATCAGCACCGGAACGCTGCTCCATTTCAGTATCTCGTCAACGATGGGCAGCGCGTCTTTCGGGCCGAGGGAGCAGTTCATGCCGATGACGTCCGCGCCAAGCCCCGAAAGGGTCAGCGCCATTGCCGCCGCGCTGCACCCGGTGAAGGTACGCATGTTCTGCTCAAACGACATGGTGCAGATAACCGGAAGGTCGGTGTTTTCCTTCGCGGCGAGGAGCGCGGTCTTTATCTCCATAAGGTCGGTCATGGTTTCAATGGCGATGAAGTCCGCTTCCCTGCCCGCCGTCATTACTTCGCGGAACATATCGTACGCTTCATCGACCGGCATGTCTCCGGTCGGGCGGAGCATTCTTCCCAGCGAGCCTATATCAAGCCCGACGAGCACGTCGGTACCTTCTGCGGCTTCCCGCGCGAGCTTTATTCCCTGCTTTACTATCTGCTCGACGGTGTACTTGCTGCTTTGCAGCTTATGGCGGTTCGCGCCGAAGGTGTTCGCGTAGATTCCCTGCGCGCCAGCTTCGATGTAGGAACGGTGTATTGAACGGATAAGGTCAGGCTCGGTGAAGTTTAGCTCCTCGGGAAGCCCGCCCAGCTTCAGCCCGTGCTGCTGAAGCACGGAGCCCATCGCTCCGTCCAGAAGTATATGTCCATCGCCTGAAAGAAGTTCTCTGAATGTCATTTTGAAATCTCCTGTATTTATTTCAGCGTATATCGTCAAGCAGCCTGTCGAGCTGCTCAAGCTCATTGTTATCCGGAATCTCCCCGCCATATCTCACGCGGTCGTAGGTGCGCACCATTCCGGAGATCTCCTCCTCAGGCACCCGCCCGCCGAACGCCTTCCCGCCCTTGTCGGTGTGAAGCGTTGTCGTGTCAGTCGGGAGCTGCGGGAACGCAGACCTCCCAAGCCGCATAAGAAACAGCTCGTAGCCCTCGCGGTACTTCATCGCAGGGTCGGTTTCGCGGCGGTATTTTTTCAGCAGCTCGCGCTCGGTTCTGGCGGAACTTCTGGAAGCGTACTTCGCGTCCCCTGATGACGACACCTCGTCGAAAAACGGCGCGGATTCCTCCCTGACCGGCTCCTTGAACAGCGGCGCGAATATCTCCCGGATAAAGCCCCATATCTGCCTGCGGAACTTCACGACAAGGAACACGATACCCGCCGCCAGAAGGAACATCAGCAGGTCGGCGTAGGGGTTCTCGTTGGTGGTGTAGTCTATCACGTCGGAGGTGTTCTCGGCAAGCTCGTTGTCGTCGTCGACGTCCGCCCTGCCGCGGTTCAGCAGTGAAAGCAGGAACCTCACCACCGCCTTTATACACTCCAGAATTGCGTTCCCGAACGGCTTCGCGAAAAGGAACAGCGCAAGTATCACAGCGCCGACCACGGCTATCATTAGCGCATTGCTCCTGCGGACTCCCGCCGGAAGGACGGCGCGCCCGCCAGCACGCTGCCGGGTCTGGACGTCAATGTTGGTCTGGTTAGTGAGCACCGCCGCGCCGATTATAAGCGCTCCGAAAGAAACGCAGAGCTGGGTCATTCCCGCCGAGCAGATGAAGTCGTTATGCGTGAAGCTCAGAAGCACCGCCGCGATAACCGCCGCGACGAAATACACCCCGAACCACCCGCTGGAGAACACCTCGCTGTAGTCCCTGCCGACCGAAAGGGAGCCGCCGTAATACGCGGCAATGCAGCCCGGAAGCAGGTACAGGTAAAGCCCGGAATGCAGCCCCATCAGCCCGCAGACTACGCAGAACGCCGCGCCCGGCGCGACAAATCCGACCCTTGACAGGAAACCCGCCCAGCCGCGTCCGCGCTTGGAGAGTCCGGCGCCGGAAGCCCAGCCGCGCAGCAGCCTCCCGACTGCCCAGAATCCCGCCGCCGCGGCGTACATCGCGGCGTAGTGCCACCAGACGAACTCGCCGAAGCCTATCCCCTCGCTCATCACGAGAAACGGGAACAGCACCAGGAACTGGCACAACACCGCCAGCACCATAAGCAGCTTCTTATGCAACGCCGCACCGCCTTTCGCCCATTAGTCCATTATCTGATATGCGGTCTGGGAATATGCCAGACTTCGCACAGATCCGTCTGTTCAATGTCAGTTGAGAATACCGAAACGCTCCTGCCGTTTTCAGACAGCGCGTGAAGCGTCTCGTAGCACTTTTCATCAAGGAAACTGCTGATGAACACCACGTCCGTGTACCCATCGAACCGCAGCCCGGTAATGAAGTCGTCGATGTGCTCGCCGCATGAGGTCTCAAGCTCTGCAAGGCTGCGGAGCTGCTTTATCGTATGGCCGTAGCCCTCGCCGCATTCCGGTTTCAGCGGCTGCGGGGAGTTCGCCGTCAGCGCGCACTGCGTGTGGGTTTTCATGCACCAGTCGAGCATAAACGCCGCGCCCTTTATCAGAGCCTCCAGCGTAGGAACGCTTATTTCCTGACGCTCGCCGTGAAAGTTCCGCTGGACGTTCAGCAGAATGAGCACCCTCCTCTCGGTGGTGTACTCGTTGTTGTAGACCATCAGCGAACCGGTGCGCGCGCTCTGCGCCCAGTGTATGCGGTTCATCGGCTCCCTGCCGGTGTACTCCCGCGCGCCGCTTATCACGAATGGGTCGGGCAGGACGAACCTCCGCACAGGGATATCGCCGATGAAAACATCGCTGGACATTCCCCCGGCTTCGATGTCGGCAGGTACGGGGAGCACCCGCACCTGCTGGTTCAGCTTTATTACCCTCGCCGACCTCACCAGCCCGAAAAGGTCGCTGACCGTCAGCGAGATATCCTCCACCGTGAACATTCCGCGCTTCTCGCAGC
>ERZ826220.3644-NODE-3644-length-11683-cov-3.333419_pt1 | contig 11683 bp, 9 predicted proteins | sample MGYA00519927_ERZ826220 | MGnify/ENA primary metagenome ERZ826220 (study PRJEB31778, sample SAMEA3449225) | human gut metagenome | biome: human gut; feature: human-associated habitat; material: faeces | place: United Kingdom | collected 2010/2012 ...
CCATAATAACCTCCGAATGCTGCTTGGAGGAAATCTCGTGAAAATAGGGATAAATCCCCGCTGCCCGCGCTTGGTCCGCCGGGCTGGGCTCATAGCATTTTTGAAATAGATCCATTGTTAATACGCTCCTAATTTAAAAAATAAATATAAAGACAAGATATTATACCATCCGAAAGGCTTAATTGCAAATGGTTATATAATATTTATATATAAGTCGTCCGGGCTTGTATGCCTCTATAAAGAGGGCTGCATACAGTTTGGGAAAAGGGAGAAGAATAAATACAGCCGCGCGTTTTTAATATGCATGCTTAAACGCTGCCGGCGTATAGACGGTTAAAACGCTGCCGGCGCCTGCGGCCGGGAATATGCTCTGTTTATAAAGCGAATGCCGGCTTTTTAATCCGCGCATGATAATGTTTTTTAAAAAGAATGAAAAACGGCGATTATTCGAGATAATAAAGATTATTTCGGATATTTAGAGGCTAAAGCATTGAAACGGCCGCATTCAGCCTTAAATCAATGTTTATTCATTGCTGTTAAAGTGTTATTCTTAAGAATAAATTTGATTTGCTCCGAACATGAAAGGAGGGCGGCTTATGGAAATAGATGTTTTTCCCAAGGACGTAGATATTACGCTTTTCGGCCATACCTTCTGGATCAGGGAGACATACCTTACATCCCTTATATTAATAGCTCTTATACTCGTAATCGCCTTGATTATCAGATTTGTTTTAATCAGGCGCTTTACAACCGACGTGCGCAAAATAGGCAAGGCGCAGCTTTTATGCGAATACCTCTTTAATATGCTGGAGCGTTTTACCAAGGGCGCCGTGGGCAGCATGGGGCCAAAGCTGTCCCCATATATTCTTGCTCTCGCTTTTTATATCCTTCTAAGCGGGGTTATAGAGCTTTTCGGCCTGCGCACGCCTCTTTCCGACCTCTCGGTGACCGTTTCCTTCGGGCTTTCCACCTTTCTGATTATTAATTATTACGGCCTGAGAGAAAAGGGCGTTATCGGACGCATTAAATCCTACGGCAAGCCTAAGCCCATTATAGCGCCTTTTAAGCTCATCAGCGACCTTGCGACTCCCGTAAGCCTGTCCTGCCGTATGTTCGGCAATATCCTGGGCGGATATATTATAATGGAACTGCTCTATGAGGTCTTGCTGAGCGCTGTGGAAAAATGGCTGGTGGCTATTCCCTTTGCATTTGTAATTCCGGCGGCGCTGTCTTTGTATTTTACTCTTTTCCACGTTGCTATTCAGTTTTATATTTTTTCCATGCTCAGCCTTACGTTTGTAAGCGAAGCGGTGGAAAAGGAAGCCTGAAATTCCGGCGGAGTTTAAGGCCTATATATTTTTAGCTATACTATACTCAGGAGGATTTTATTATGGATTTATCAGTAATAGGCGCGGCCATAGCCGTGTTTACCGGTGTGGGAGCGGGCATAGGAATGGGTTTTGCAACGGGCAAGGCCTGCGAAGCGGTGGCGCGTCAGCCTGAGGCCTCGGGCAAAATTCAGGGCGTGCTTCTTTTGGGCCTGGCGCTGACTGAATCAGTCGCCATATACGGCCTGCTTATAGCGCTGCTGCTGATTTTCGTCAAATAGTAAAAGCCGCGGAAAGGGTTTAAAAATAAATGGATGGATTATTTGGAAGCTGGTTATATATAGTCCTGCATATAGTTAATCTTGCCGTTTTGGTATTCCTGCTCAGGCTTATTATATATAAGCCCATGAAAAAATTCATGGCCAAGCGCCAAGAGGAACTGGAGCATGAAGTGGCTTCCCTGGATGAGGCGGCCGCCAAATCGGAGGGCGCCCGCGCGCTTTTGGAGCAGAAGGAAAAGGAACTGGAGCAAAAGCAGCGCAGGGATTATTACGAGGCCATGCAAAAGGCCAGCGCCAGCGCTGATGAATTAATAAAGGCCGCTCAGAAAGACGCCGACGCTATAATTGATCAGGCTGAGCGCCGCGCGGATGAAATTAAGCAGGGCGCCAACGAGGAGATACGCGAGGCGGCCGCGGTTATGGCCGTGGATATAGCCGTCGCAGTTTTGCCCGGCAAGCTTTCAAAAAGCGAGCATGAGGAGCTGCTGGAGGCCAGCGTTGCGGAGGCGAAGAAATATGGATAACGACCTCATAGTATATACCGCAGTTCCTGTTGACGATGCTGAAAAGCGGCGTCTTCAGGAGTTTTTTAAAGTTAAGTACGGCGCGGGCAGCGTTGCTTTCAGCGTTAAGGCCGATCTTATCGGAGGCATGCGCCTTGTTTTCAGGGACAGAATAGAGGATTATTCTCTGGCGGGGAGATTGGGGAGCCTTAAACAGCGCCTTTCGTCGGGCGAAAGGCTTTCGGGAGGCTATCTGGAGGAAGAAGCCGCCGGCCGGTTAAAAGCCATAAAGCGCCGGTATGCCTTAAAGCGCCCCGGCCTTAACGGAATTAATCCTAAGACGGGCGAGCCTTCGGCAGTGAAAAGAAAGCTTTCGGGGCAGGGAGAGAGAGCGGCTGAAATTATAGGCGCGCCCCGGCGCAAGCTGAACGCTTTAAGCTTTCAGCCCGTAAAAAACGCAATAGGGCGCGTTATTTCCAGCGCGGACGGCATAGTCGAGGTTTCGGATATGTCGGGCGTGAGAATGGGCGAGCTTATAAATTTCCATTCGGGCGCATACGGCATAGCTATGAATCTGGAAAAGGATTATATAGGCGTCGCCGTGTTTTCGGGAGACGAGAATATTGAAAGCGGCGAGGTTGCCTACGGCACGGGCAAGATTATGGAGGTGCCCGTGGGCAAGGGCCTGCTGGGCAGGGTGGTTAATCCCATGGGCATTCCTATAGACGGGCGGGGAGAAATATTATGTTCAAACCATATGCCCATAGAGGCGCCCGCCCCGGGAATTATTGAGCGCGCTCCGGTCAACCGGCCTATGCAGACGGGTATTTTGTCCATAGACGCCATGACGCCCATAGGCAGGGGCCAGCGCGAATTGATTATAGGGGACCGTCAAATAGGCAAGACGGCCATAGCGGTGGACACCATTCTCAATCAGAAAGATAAGGATATGGTGTGCATATATGTTGCAATAGGGCAGAAGGCTTCTAAAGTAGCCGAATTGGAACAGCTTCTCCGCTCGCGGGGGGCTATGGATTATACGGTAATAGTATGCGCCTCCGCTTCGGATAACGCGTCCATGCAGTATATATGCCCGTATGCCGGATGCGCTATGGGCGAATATTTTATGGACAAGGGCAGGGACGTCCTGATCATCTACGACGACCTTTCCAAGCATGCGGTGGCCTACCGCGCGCTTTCTCTGCTCATCCGGCGTCCGCCCGGCCGCGAGGCGTATCCAGGCGACGTGTTTTACCTGCACAGCCGTCTGCTGGAGCGTGCGGCGCGCCTGGCCCCCGAATACGGCGGCGGCAGTTTGACGGCGCTGCCCATCATCGAGACGCAGGCCGGCGACGTGTCCGCCTACATCCCAACGAATGTTATCTCCATCACCGACGGCCAGATTTTCCTCGAGACGGAGCTGTTCCATTCCGGCATCATGCCGGCCGTCAACCCCGGCATCTCCGTGTCCCGCGTCGGCGGCGACGCGCAGATCAAGGCGATGAAGAAGGTCGCGGGCCGGTTGAAGCTGCTCTATTCGCAGTACCGCGAATTGCAGAGCTTCGCGCAGTTCGGCTCGGACCTCGACCGCGACACGCAGGAGCGTCTGGCGCAGGGCGAGCGCATCGTGGAAGTCCTGAAGCAGGACCGCAATGCCCCGGTCGACGTGGCGCATCAGGTCGCCATCCTCTATGCCGTCATCGGCGGCTATCTGAAGGATGTGCCGGTCGCGAAGATCCGCGCGTTTGAAACGGAGCTTTATCCGTGGATGGACGCCAACTATGCCGGGCTGCTGGAGAACATCCGTACGACCGGCAAGCTCAGCGACGAGGACGAGGCCGCGCTCAAGACCGCCATCGAAACTCGCGTCGCGGAATTCCTCAGAAATCTGTAACAAGGAGGCGCCCCCATGGCCGGATTATCCACAAAAGCGATCAAGACCCGCATCAAGTCCATGGCCTCCACGAGACAGATCACGAAAGCCATGGAGCTGGTCGCGTCCTCCAAGCTCCGCAGCGCGCAGTCCCGCGCCGTCGCCTGCCGCCCGTATTTCACCGCGCTCTACGAGGCGATGAACGAGATCGCCGATTCGAGCCGCTCGTTCGAATCGCCCTATCTCCGGCAGGCAGGACCCGGCAAGACCATCTACATCGTCATCGCGGGCGACCGCGGTCTCGCCGGTGGCTATAACAACAACGTCCTCAAGCTGGCCTTCCGCCAGATGCCGCAGGACGCCGTTGTGCTGCCCATCGGGAAGAAAACGGTCGAATTTTTCCAGCACCGCAGCTGCGAGATCCTCACCGAGGAGTATCGCGAGGCGGCGTCCGTCTCCATTGGCGACTGTTATACCATCGCAAAGCTCGTCGCAGACGGGTTTTTGGACAAGACGTATCAGAACGTCGTTCTGGTCTATACGAATTTCGTCTCGCTCCTCGCGCAGACGCCCGCCGCGCTGCCGCTGCTGCCGCGCTGCTGACCATGACCGCCGCCATGAGCGTGGGTGCCTTTGCCGCCGACGCCGAGGACGCGACCGTTGCCGGTTATCTGCCCCCTCAGTCGTCCGAGGTCATGGTTCAGGGCGACATTGCTCTCCACTCTGACGTTCCGGTGGGGGAGGTAGACCCCAACTACGGCGGCTACGCTTCCCCGGTGGAGAACCCCATTCAGGGCAACGTGATGATGATCTCCGACGAGACTCCCCTGCCCTCTGACACGCCGGTGGAGAAGAGCGAAGCCCGCTACACCGTCAAGGGCCTGCTGGGCAAGCAGGTGCTCTACACCGCCCGTCAGGAAGGCCGCGTGCTGACGCTGGACGCCCCCGATGACAACGCCACCTTCCGCACCACCATCCTCGACATGCAGACCCTGATGAATCAGGGCGTAAGCACTCTGGTGCTCAAGACCGACAAGACTTCCACCACCCTGAACCTGACTCTGCTGTGCCAGGGCCAGAAGCCCGGCACCCGGGTCACTCTGCGCCACCTCGGCAGCAGCGCTCACCTCACCGTGGGCTTCCGCGGCCGCCGCGACCTCATCGTTGGCCGATAAGCTTTTCCCTCTCTCTTCTTTGTTTTCCATAGATACTTTTCCCTCAGACGCAAAAGACCCCCGCTGCAAACGCAGCGGGGGTCTTACTGTTTATCAAATGGTTCCGTCCGAGCCGTTCTCGCTCTGCTCCGATGCATAGAGCACCATCAGGTGGTTTGCGGATGCTTCGAGCTGGCTCTTGGCCTGACGGAGGTTCGCTTCTTCCGTCTCGTTCATCTTTTCGGGTTTATCCTTCCGCAGGCAGCGGCGGAGGTTCGCCACATCGGCCTTGATGCGGTTCTTCTCCTCCTTGTCCAGCTCCTTCTTGCACTTGGAGAGGGCCTCGTCCACCTTATAAGCCAGCACCTCGGCCTGATTGTGGAGGTCAAGCCGCTCTTTGCGGCGGCTGTCCTCGGCCTCGTAGGCGGCGGCGTCGGCCATGGCGCGCTGGATCTCATTCTCCGAGAGGTTCGTGCTGCCGGTGATGGTGATGTTCTGCTCCCGGCCGGTGCCGAGGTCTTTGGCCGAGACTTTCACGACGCCGTTGACGTCAATATCAAAGGTGACTTCGATTTGGGGCTTGGACGAGAAGCTGGCCCGGATGCCGTTCAGCTTGAACTTGCCGAGGCTCTTATTGTCGCGGGCGAAATGCCGCTCCCCCTGCAGGACGTTGATCTCCACACTGGTCTGCATGGGGCGGGCCGTAGTGAATATCTGGCTCTTGCGGGTGGGTATCATGCTGTTGCGGGTGATGAGGGGGGTCGCCACGCCGCCCAGTGTCTCGATGGAGAGGGTCAGCGGGGTGACGTCCATCAGCACAAGGCCCTGCGCCGCTGCACCGGAAGCGCCAGCCAGCTTGCCGCCGCCCTGCAGCAGACCGCCCTGCACAGCGGCACCCATCGCCACGCATTCGTCGGGGTTGAGGCTGTGGCTCGGTTCACAGCCCAGCAGTTCCTTCACCTGACGCTCGACGGCAGGCATCCGGGTGCTGCCGCCGACGAGAAGGACTTTGCCCAGCTGCGAGGCCGAGATGCCGGCATCCCGCAGTGCGTTCTGCACCGGGGCCACCGTCCGTGCCAGCAGGTCGCCGGTCATCATCTCGAACTGGGGGCGGGAGATGGTCAGATCGAGGTGGTGGGGGCCGTCCTTGCCCACAGCGATGAAGGGCAGATTGAGCTGGGCCGAGAGGGCGCTGGACAGCTCTTTCTTGGCCTTTTCGGCCTCTTCCTTCAGGCGTCCCATGGCGGCGGGGTCGCGGGAGAGGTCGATGCGGTCCGATTTCTTGAACTCTGCCACGGCGTATTCCACGATGCGCTGGTCGAAGTCGTCGCCGCCGAGGCGGGTATCGCCGCCGGTGGCCAGCACCGTGAAGGTGCCGTCTTCGATCTCGATGATGGAGACGTCGAAGGTGCCGCCGCCGAGGTCGTAGACCAGGATCTTCTGGGGCGCTTCGTTGTCAAGGCCGTAGGCCACAGCGGCGGCGGTAGGCTCATTGATGATGCGCAGGACGTTCAGGCCTGCGATGCGGCCCGCATCCTGGGTGGCCTTGCGCTGGCTGTCGTCAAAGTAAGCGGGGACGGTGATGACGGCCTCCGTCACCGGCTCACCCAAGTAGCTCTCGGCGTCGCGGCGTATCTTGGTCAGTATCATGGCGCTGATCTCCTGCGGAGTCAGGTCTTTGCCGTCGATGTGGACGCGGTAGTCGCTGCCCATATGCCGCTTGATGCTGGACACCGTCCGGCCGGAGTTGGTGGCAAGCTGGCGCTTTGCCGCGCCGCCCACCAGACGCTCGCCGTCTTTGGTGAACGCCACCACGCTGGGGGTGGTGCGCTCTCCCTCTGCGTTGGTGATGACGACGGGCTTGCCGCCCTCCACCACTGCCACGCAGCTGTTCGTGGTGCCAAGGTCAATACCGATCACTTTGCTCATTCTGGTCGTCCTCTCTGTTTTTGCGACGCGCATATTTTTCCTTCAATATCATATCGGTTCCGTATGACGATTTCTTAGAGCATTTGTAAAGATTTTGTGTTTCCGCTCATTCTCTCTCGAGCAGCTGGTGGATGACGGCCTCCGTCTCGTCCAGCCAGCTCTGGGCCGTCTCGTCCCCCTCTTCTTTGCGGACGAGGAAGCCCTGCTTCGCCTCAGCCAGCTGAGCCAGCGCCTTTTTGCGGGAGATATACTGGGTCTCATACTGGGCCACCCGCAGGCAGACCTGCGGCATATAGGCGATGTCGGGGGTGGCGGCGCAGAGCTTCTGGGCCTTGCGGTAGGCCCGCAGAGCCGCACCAGCCCCTTTTCCCTGCACCATGGCATCGTCGCCCAGCGCCACCCATGCGGCCACATCGCCGGCGTCGGCAGCTTTTTTCCAGAACTTGCGGGCCTGTGCAGGGCTCTTGCGGCAGCCCCGGCCCTCGTAGAGCATCTCGCCCATCATGGCAAGGCCCTCGGCGCAGCCCTCTTCGGCAGAGAGCTGATAATAATGCATCGCGTCGTCCCAGCGTTCCTCGGCCATGGCATGGTTGCCGGCCCGCAGCTCCGCTTCGCCCGGCTCATCGGTGTCGTGGCTGGCGTGGAGCAGACCGTTCAAAAGCGAGCAGTCCAGCGTGGCAGAGCTGGTCCACGGATCGATGACCACGCCGTCGATGCTGTCCGAGTCCAGCGCCATCTGCATGGCGGAAGCCAGAAGCCGTTCCGCCATGGGGCGGCTGGCTGTGCCTTTATCGGCCTCCGCCATTTTCACTGAGGTGAACACCGGCAGGTAACACCGGCCCTTCTGGGTACGCAGGGTCCAGGGCTGCAGGTCTTTCGCTTTCTCCGCCGGGACAGGATGCTCCGCCCACGGGGCGGCCCCGTCCGGCTGGTCGGACGCAGCCTCCAGCGGCACCAGGACCCTGGTGTCCAGCTCGAGGGCATAGTTGATGGCGTTCATCAGCGCCCAGAAGCTCTCCTCGTTCTGGCCCTTATAGAGCGCTGCCACAGCCCGCTCTATTGCCGGACAGCCCGTACCCAGCGGCCCGTATTCCGGCAGCTTTTTGCGGTCTGCCGCGCCCACCGGGCGCAGCCGCAGCCGTGCCGCACCATCTTTTGCCATTGCATCCACCATTCTTTCCGTTGAGATTCCTTTTCAGTATAGCAGGATTTTCCGGTTTTCTCAATCTCCGGAGCCGAAATCTGCTTCCAGAGCCGGTTTTCTTTGGCAAAAACATAGCATTCCTGTTGGGAGTGCGTTATAATAAGGAGCGTCTCGACTAAATGTATTAAAGAAAGGGAGTATCGAGCCTTGAACAAAATGCTTCGCTATCTCAGCGACTACAAGCGCGAGAGCGTGCTTGCACCGCTTTTCAAGATGCTGGAAGCTACGTTTGACCTGTTCGTGCCGCTTGTGATGGCCGACATCGTCAATGTGGGTATCGCGGCCCACGATTTCCACTACATCCTCGTGCGGTGCGGCATCCTGCTGCTTCTGGCCATCGTCGGCCTCACGTGCAGCCTGACGGCCCAATACTTCTCGGCCAAAGCCGCCGTGGGTTATTCCACCGGCCTGCGTCATGCGCTGTTTGAGCACATCCAGACGCTGAGCTTTTCCGAGATGGACACCATGGGCACCAGCACCCTCATCACCCGGATGACCAGCGACGTCAATCAGGTGCAGAGCGGATTGAACCTCTTCCTCCGTCTGTTCCTGCGCAGCCCCTTCGTGGTGATTGGCGCCATGATCATGGCCTTTACGGTCAACTTCCGCGCCGCCCTCATCTTCGTGGTGGCTATCCCGCTGCTGAGCGTCGTGGTCTTCGGCGTCATGGTCATCACCCGTCCGCTTTATAAGTCGGTGCAGACCCGCCTCGACCGGGTTCTGGGCCTCACCCGCGAAAACCTGACCGGCGTGCGCGTCGTCCGCGCCTTCGACAAGGAAAAGAGCGAGGTGGACCGCTTCGAGGACGCCAATGAGCTGCTGACCAAAATGCAGCTCCACGTGGGCCACATCTCCGCCCTGATGAACCCGCTGACCTACGTTATCATCAACCTTGCCATCGTGGCGCTGCTGTATGTAGGCAGCATCGAGATAAGCATCGGCGGCATGGCCTCCGGCGACGTCATCGCGCTGGTCAACTACATGAACCAGATCCTGGTCGAGCTGGTCAAGCTGGCCAACCTCATTGTTCAGGTGAGCAAGGCTCTGGCCTGTGCAGGCCGTGTGCAGGCGGTTCTGGACACAAAGCCCGGCATGGAGTTCCCGGCTGAGCTCACCGGCAATGTTCCGGCGGAAAAGGCCGACGACGCCGTCTGCTTCGACCATGTGAGCCTGACCTACAAGGGCGCAGGCGCACCCAGCCTCTCTGACATCAATTTCACCGCCAAGCGCGGCCAGACCATCGGCGTCATCGGCGGCACCGGCAGCGGCAAATCCAGCCTCATCAGCCTCATCCCCCGCTTCTACGACGCCACTGAGGGCAGTGTGGAGATCATGGGCCGACCGGTCCGGCAGTACCCCCGCGCCGACCTGCGCGGCAAGGTGGCTGTGGTCATGCAGAAGGCCCAGCTCTTCGGCGGCACCATCCGCTCCAACCTGCTCTGGGGCAACCAGAATGCCTCCGACGCCGACCTCTGGGCTGCGCTGGAAACGGCACAGGCTGCGGAGTTCGTGAAAGCCAAGCCCCTCGGCCTCGACGAGCCGGTGGATCAGGGCGGACGCAACCTCTCCGGCGGTCAGAAACAGCGTCTGACCATCGCCCGCGCCCTCGTAGGCAAGCCGGACATTCTCATCCTCGACGACAGCGCCAGCGCACTGGACTACGCCACCGACGCGGCCCTGCGCAAAGCTCTGGCCGCTCTGCCGGGCGATCTGACCGTCTTCATCGTCAGCCAGCGCGCCGCCAGTCTGCAGCACGCCGACCAGATCATCGTGCTGGACGATGGCCGCATGGTGGGCCTTGGCCGTCACGCCGAGCTGCTGGAAAGCTGCCCGGTCTACAAGGAAATTTACGAGAGCCAGTTCAAGAAAGGGGATGCGCAGAAATGAGTGCAAAAGCAAAGAGTAAGCTGACCCCGGAACAGCGCAACGCAACGCTTCGGCGGGTGCTGGAAAAGATCCGCCCTTACGGCTTTTTTGTGGTGTGCAGTCTGATCGTGGCCGCTGTGAGCGTGGCGGCCCAGCTGTATATCCCCATCCTCTGCGGCAGCGCCATTGATATGATGCTGGGCAAGGGGAATGTGGACTTCAACGGTGTTCTGCGCATCGTGGTGGAGATCGTGATCGTGGCCGTGGTGGCTGCATTTGCCCAGTGGCTGCTGAGTGTCTGCAACAACCGCATCACCTTCTCGGTCAGCCGGGACCTGCGCAACGCCGCGCTCCGTAAGATCCAGACCCTGCCGCTCTCTTATCTGGACAGCCACCCCTCCGGCGATATCGTCAGCCGCATGGTGGCCGATGTGGACACCTTTGCGGACGGCCTGCTCATGGGCTTTACCCAGCTGTTCAGCGGCGTGCTGACCATCCTTGGCACCCTGCTGTTCATGCTCAGTGAGAATGTGCCCATCACGCTGGTGGTGGTCTGCATCACCCCGCTGAGTCTGGTGGTGGCAAGCTTCCTTGCCAAGCGCAGCTACAAGTATTTCCAGGGCCAGAGCACCGTGCGCGGCGAGCAGACTGCGCTGGTCAACGAGATGATCGAGGGCCAGAAGGTGGTGCAGGCCTTCGGCCACGAGGCCGAGAGCCTTGCCGCCTTTGACGAAGTGAACGGCCAATTACAGGAGGTGAGCCTGAAGGCCATCTTCTTCTCCAGCCTGACCAACCCCGCCACCCGCTTTGTGAACAACATCGTGTACGCGGGCGTGGGTCTTGTGGGTGCGCTGTACGCCGTGCGCGGCGGCATCACCATCGGTCAGCTGAGCGTCTTTTTAAGCTACGCCAACCAGTATACAAAGCCCTTCAACGAGATCTCCGGCGTGGTCACCGAGCTGCAAAATGCACTGGCCTGCGCCGCCCGGGTGTTTGAACTGCTGGACGCCGAGGATCAGGTACCGGAGACTGAAAACGCCGCCGCCCTGCAGCCGGACGGCCATGTGCAGCTGCAGGATGTTTCTTTCCGCTACCTGCCCGACCGCCCGCTCATCGAGGGGCTCTCGCTGGACGTACAGCCCGGTCAGCGCATCGCCATCGTAGGCCCCACCGGCTGCGGCAAGACCACCCTGATCAACCTGCTGATGCGGTTCTATGATGTGAACAGCGGCAGCATCAAGGTTTCCGGCACCGACATCCGGGATGTGACCCGCGCTTCCCTGCGTGGCAGCTACGGCATGGTATTGCAGGACACTTGGCTGCGCGCCGGTACGGTGCGGGAGAACATCGCCTACGGCAAACCGGACGCAACCATGGATGAGGTGATCGCCGCCGCCAAGGCTGCCCACGCCCACAGCTTTATCCGCCGCCTGCCCGAGGGCTACGACACCGTCATTGCAGAGGACGGCGGCAACATCAGTCAGGGACAAAAGCAGCTGCTCTGCATCGCCCGCGTGATGCTCTGCCTGCCGCCCATGCTGATCC
>ERZ826220.3649-NODE-3649-length-11670-cov-4.817563_pt1 | contig 11670 bp, 10 predicted proteins | sample MGYA00519927_ERZ826220 | MGnify/ENA primary metagenome ERZ826220 (study PRJEB31778, sample SAMEA3449225) | human gut metagenome | biome: human gut; feature: human-associated habitat; material: faeces | place: United Kingdom | collected 2010/2012 ...
CTCGGCGATATCCAGACTGCCGCCCGGATGGCCGCACTTGGCGCTGTGAGTGCCCTCGATCACGCCCATGCGGATGTGGCAGGCGTGTTTTGCCAGGGTAAGCTTTTCTGCATTTGTCATCTTTGGTCCTCCCGTATGAACCTCAGCGTTTGCATCGGATATGGTACGCACCCGGGCCGTACGCCCCGATGCGCTATTTCTCAAGTCTATATTATCTATTCTATGCAAAAACGTCAAGGTTCTTTCGTCAAAATGTACATCCCTTGGCAAAATCGCTTGTAAATGTTCCCGTTTTTGTTGAAAATGCAGGTCCATTTTGCCCCCGCAAAACATTTTTGCAGCTTTTGGCCGCTTTGCAATATCATCTTTTGCCGCTGTATGATATAATAAGATGAATTTGTTTGCTTTTTTTATCATTTTGGGAGGTTCCTATGTCTTTTTCCTCACCCACATCCCGGGCACAGCGCAGCCGCAGGATTTTGCCCTGGCTGCTGTACCTGTATGCCCTTGTGCTGTTCGCCATGCACTTTGTCCGCATTTTTGACAACTCCTTCTGGGGAGATGAGGGGTTCAGCATCGGCCTTGCCCAAATGAATGTTTTTGAAATGCTCCAAGTCACAGCGGCAGATAATCATCCGCCGCTGTACTACCTTTTCACACAGCTCCTATATCATCTTCTGGGCAATCACGGATATGTCTATCATCTGTCGGCTCTGATTCCCTATGGACTCATTCTGATTCTTGCCTGTACGGTGATTTTCAGACAGTTCGGATTGATTCCCGCAGTTGTTGTTTCCACTTTTGCCTCTTTGACTGATACCGCTATCATGTTCAATGTCGAGGCCCGAATGTATTCACTCGGCGCTTTCTTTGTGTTAGCGGCCTATCTGGCACTCCATAACATTCTTCATTCCGGTAAAACCTCCGATTGGGTCATTTTCAGCGTCGCCTCTCTTTGTGCCGCTTATACGCACTACTATGCCCTGATTTCCGTTGCATTTTTCTATCTGGCTCTGCTTTCTCTGCTTCCGCAGGATAAGAGCAGCTTCAAAAAAATCCTTATCACTTATTGTGCCGCAGTGGTCGTCTACCTTCCCTGGCTTCTGGTATTGCTTCCCACTTTCAAACGTGCTGCGGCAGACTGGTGGTCCACCTTCATTCCTTCTCCGATCAATTGTATCGGATTCTTCTTCAATCCTTCTTGGACAGTCCTCATTTTCGGTCTTGCATTCCTTCTTTATTTCACAGCACAGGCCAAGTCGTCCTCTAAATGGCTCTTCGCCCCTGATACGATTTGGCTTTTGACTGGCTTGCTTTCTGCCGCCGGCACCTCCGCAGTCGGGCTGATCGTTTCACATGCCGTTCGCCCGCTTTTTCTCGTTCGATACCTTTATCCGCTCACCGCAGTCGTTTACCTGGTTTTTGGCTTTCTTCTGTCTAAAGTCCGTTGGAGAACCATTCTGTCCAGTATTCTGATTTTGGGAACGCTGGTGTGCAGTCTACCGGATTTCTACCAAACCTATCAGCGGGAAAAGCGCATCGACCTTGCGACCACCCAGTGTCTGGAAGTTATTACCCCCTCTCAGGATGCAGTTCTTTATACAACGAACTACTTCCTAGACTGGACACTCTTTGATTATTACTTTCCGGGACGTGTCCATGCTCAAATCGAATCCTCCAATACTTCTCAGTGCTTCACTTCTTCCGATCCTGAGATCTGGCTCTTTATGGAACATGCGCTTTCTGATGCCGAATTGAATGCAGCCTCCGACAATGGTTATTCTCACGCCAATGTCTGTAACAGTACATTTGCAGAAGGCCCCGGTGAAGATTCCTTTTATTACATCTACAAATTTCAAAAATCCGCAAACACCGCCCCGTAACCCTCCTCATCCGCTGAGCTTGACAAGGCGGCTTTGCATCTGCTATACTTTTTGCACAATTCCCGGCTGAAGCCGGGGCTTTGCGGGCCGAAGCCCGTGTTTCTCCCCGCAAACATTATTTTGAAACAGACACCATGAAGGGGTCTGCCGCTGGCGCGCGTGCTGGCGGCAGGCCCTTTTTGTCTGCGCATTTTCAGGAGGAATCATTGATGAATACCAAGACCCGTTCCGCGACCCGTGATCTAGTGCTGGCCGCACTGTTTCTGGCACTGGCCTTTGTGCTGCCCATGATCACCGGCCATGTGCCGCAGGTGGGCAACATGCTGTGCCCCATGCATTTTCCCATTCTGCTGTGCGGCTTTGTGCTGGGCGGCCCCTGGGGCCTGGCACTGGGCTTTGCCGCCCCGCTGCTCCGCTCGGTGCTGTTCGGGATGCCCCCGATGTACCCCATTGCCATCGCCATGGCCTTTGAGCTGGCCACATACGGCGCTGTGGCCGGTTTCATGTACCGCAAGGTGCAGCACACCCTGCCCATGATCTACGCCACCCTTGTCACCTCGATGGTGGCAGGCCGCCTTGTCTGGGGTGTGGTGCGCTTTGTGCTGGCCGGTCTGTCCGGCTCCAGCTTCCCGTTCAGCGCGTTCCTGTCCGGTGCGGTGCTCACTGCCGTGCCCGGCATCGTGGCGCAGCTCATCCTCATTCCGCTGATCGTGGCCGCGCTGCAGAAAGCAAAGCTGACGGCTTAAAACCCCTGCGCTGACCGAACCCACACAGCAAAAAAGCCCGGAACCGTACCTGCTATGGCGGCAGGTGGTTCCGGGCTTTTCAGTTCATATTACAGTGTGGCAGCAGCTGTAACAAAAAAAGAAGGAGAATCTTCAACCGGCAAATTGGAGAAGATCAGCCGGCAAAGCTTGCATTGACAGCGCGGCGGTTGCTCTGGTTGACAAAGTTCTTCTTTGCGCTCTCGAGCAGGCTTGCAAAAGCCAGGCCAATACCGCAGTTATCGGACACGCCCTCGGTGACAGTCAGGTAAGCGTCCATCATAGTGTTGTCCAGAATAGCAGTGTTCTTGTTCATCATAATAAATATCCTCCGTATATCGGTAAATGTCATTGTGTTTTTTGGCAGGGCCTCTATCTCCCTGCATCCTCAAAGCGGAACCTTTCAGAACCCTTCGTTCTTTTGTTCCTCTCTCTGAGGATGGCCATATTATGCCACTCAATTATGAAATCGTTTTATAAATTCTATGAACAAACTATGAATTTAGTGATACATTTTTAACGTTCTTTCGTTCTTTGCGCAACTAGCACAAAACGTTTTTTATGAAAAATAAAGTTCTTGTATACATGGACGATTGAAACCTTGTTTGGAAAGTTTTTTCAGATTTTCTCTCCGTTTTGCCCAGAATTTCTTCTGCAAAAGGGGATACTCTCATGCAAAATCCGTCAAAATCCGTCAACTTCCAACAGGACGAGGGCTTTCCTGTGCAAAATACCCAGAAAAAAGTTCCAAACAAAAAGGCCGCCGTGCCAGCAGCACAGCAGCCTTTGAAAAGCCATTTCAGTTTTGCATCACTTGCACAGGAACGCCGGCAGGGGCTTGCCCTCCCTGCGCCACTGGTGATATTCCGCTGTGGCGGCAAATTCCACGTCACCGGCGGAGTTCAGGGCAGTTTCCACGGAATCCTGCACCACGCCGATGATAAAGCCGACACCGACCACCTGCATGGCGATATCATTGGAGATGCCAAACAGGGAGCAGGCCATGGGGATCAGCAGCAGGGAGCCGCCAGCCACGCCGGAAGCACCGCAGGCACCCAGAGCGCTCATCACCGAAAGAAGGATGGCGGCGGGCAGGGACACCTGAATGCCCAGCGTATTGGCCGCAGCCAGCGTCATAATGGTAATGGTGATGGCGGCACCATCCATATTGATGGTAGCGCCCAGGGGGATGGAGACGGAATACATATCCTTATCCAGCCCCAGCTTTTCGCACAGATCCATATTGACCGGGATGTTGGCGGCAGAGCTGCGGGTGAAGAAGGCGGTCAGGCCGGATTCACGCAGGCAGCGGAACACCAGCGGATACGGGTTGCAGTGCAGATACACAAAGATGATAAAGGGCGAGACGACCAGTGCCATAAAGAGCATGGTGCCCACCAGCAGGAGCAACAGCCTGCCGTACTGGGTAAAGATGGACAGGCCGTTGCTGGACACGTTGGTGTACACAAGGCCCATGATGCCGAAGGGTGCCAGATTGATGATCCAGCGGACGATCTGGGAGACTGCATCCGCTGTGTTCGCCAGGAACAGCTTGGTGCTGTCTGCGCCGTACCTCTTCATGGCCAGACCGAACAGGCAGGCCCAGAACAGGATGCCGATGTAATTGCCGTTCAGCAGGGCACTGACGGGGTTTGCCACAAAGTTGGTGAGCAGGGTGTTCATCACCTCGCCCAGACCCTGGGGCACCACCTCGGATTCTGCCGCCTCAGCCAGAACGACGGTCTGAGGGAACAGGAAGCTGGTCACCACCGCAATGGCGGCGGCCAGGAAGGTAGTGAGCATGTACAGCCAGATGACCGTGCCAAAGCGCCGGTCCAGCCTGGACGTGCCCTGCGCCAGCGCACTGGCCACGATAATGAACACCAGCACCGGGGCAATGCCCTTCAGGGCACCCACGAACAGGCTGCCGAACTCTTCCACCCAGCCCGCACCGGGCACCGCCAGTGCCAGCACCGCACCGACCACAAGGCCGATGACGATGCGCAGGATCAGGCTGGTGGCGTTGTACCTTGCCGCAACTGCTTTCAACGTTTTCATAACTTTTCTACTCCCCTATCCAGATTGTGCGCCTATTGCGCACAGTTTTCCCATTCCTCTACACGGAACAAGTACGATTATACGCCTCGCAGGCCGAAAAGTCAAAGATTTTACCCGCTTTTTTTGTTTTTCATTTCAACATATACAGACACGAGCTTTTTTCACTGTCCGTATACGAAATACAGATTCACAAAAAGAGACCGCACCCCGTGTGTTTCGGGATGCGGTCTGTTCCTGTTTTAGTCGAGATAGGACACCTTGCCGGGCACAAAGCCCTGAATGCCCATGCCGGGCGCATCGGAGACGGTGATGTTCTTTTCGTTGAACACGGCACCGCCGAGGATGTGGTCCTCGCTGCAGAGCACCGGGCCGTCGAGGTCGATCTTGGTGATGATCTTCTTGGCGCAGGCCAGCTCCACAGCGGCGTTGACCGAGATCTTTGCTTCCAGCATACAGCCGATCATGCACTCCACGCCGTACACCTCAGCGGCGGCGGCAATGCGCAGGGCATTGGTGATGCCGCCGCACTTCATCAGCTTGATGTTCACAAGGTCGGCCGCGCCGGTCTGCATGATCCGCAGGGCATCTGCCGGGCTGAACACGCTCTCGTCGGCCAGCACGGGCACATCGGCATGGCGGGTGACATACTGCATCCCCTCAAGGTCTGCGGCGGGCACGGGCTGCTCCACGAACTCAATGTCCAGCCCCTTCTCCTGCATCTGGTTCAGGATGCGGACCGCCTGCTTGGCGTTCCAGGCCTGATTGGCATCGATGCGGAGCTTGATGTCCCGGCCCACGGCCTGCCGCACCGCGGCAAGGCGGGCCACATCCAGCTCCGGGTCGATACCAACCTTGACCTTCAGGCAGTCGTAGCCGCGCTGGACGGCGGTGCGGGCATCCCGGGCCATCTCCTCCGGCGGGTTGACACTGATGGTGATATCGGTCACGATGTTTTTGCGGGCACCGCCCAGCATCCGGTAAACAGGGGCGCTGTACTTCTGGCCCAGCAGATCCCACAGGGCCATGTCCACAGCGGCCTTGGCGCTGGTGTTGTGGACAAGCGCCTTCTGCACAGCGGCGGTCAGATCCTCAAATTCATCGAGGTCGCGGCCCAGCAGGGCAGGGGCGATATGATCCTGAATGGCACCGAGGATGGCCCCGGTGGTGTCGCCGGTGATGACACCGGTCGGGGGTGCTTCGCCGTAGCCCACCGCACCGGTATCGGTGTGGAGCTCCACGATAACATCCTCAACGCTGTTCACAGTGCGCAGTGCCGCTGTTTTGAACGGCACCCGCAGCGGGGTGGAAATGCGGCCCAGCCGCACCTGTGTGATCTTCATAGTCCCGTCCTCCTTCTTATTCCAGCGGCAGGTTTGCCAGCTTGACAATGGCGTTTGCAATGATCTGGGCGTTCTGCACCAGACGTTCCAGATCGATGCATTCATCGGGCTGATGCTCTGTGACCGGGTCACCCGCAAACAGGGGGCCAAAGGCCACCACATTGGGCAGCATCTTGGCGTAGGTGCCGCCGCCGATGCACTTGGGCGGGGCATTGTCGCCGGTGGCATCCCGGTAAACCTCCAGCAGGGCGCTGACCAGCGGGGTCTCGGCAGGGTAGTAGAGCTTTTCCTTGTGCACCTGCCCATCCAGCGCCCAGCCTGCGGCCTCAAAGGCGGCCTGCACAGCGGGCTGGCAGTCTGCCCGTTCCATGGTCACAGGATAGCGGTAGTTCAGCTTGACCCACAGATGCTGCGCATCGCCCTCGATCAGCCCCCAGTTGCAGCTCATGGGGCCGGAGAGTGCATCCTCCAGCCGGTGGCCCAGCAGGCGCTCGCCGTAGGGGTCGGTGCCCAGCCTCTCAGCCAGAAAGTGCACAGCCTGCTTGGCATCCCCCTCCAGCGGCAGCCGGTCGAGGTAGCACACCAGCCGCCCAATGGCGTTTTCGCCCTGCTCCGGGTGGCTGCCGTGGGCCGAAACGCCCACCGCTTCCACCTGATAGCCGCCGGGGATGGCTGTCACGGTGATGTGCTCCGCATCCGGCAGGGAGGCCCCCGCCGGGGCGGTCAGCGCAGCGCAGGCGTAGTCCGGCACCACATTGCCGGCCACGCCGCCCTGCACCCTGCTCAGCTGCCAGGCCCCGGTCTGGTGCAGCTGCACAGCATAGCTCTCGTTCAGGATGCCCTTTTCGCCGTTGATGAGCGGATACTCGCCGTCCGGGGTGAAGCCCAGCACCGGGATCTCCCCGCCGTGGGCCTTGTAGTACAGCACGTCCCGGTCGTTGGTCTCCTCGTTCAGTCCGAACAGCAGCCGGACACGGCGGTTGAGCGGAATGCCCAGATCCCGGATGGCCTTCAGCGCGAACAGGCTGGCCACCACCGGGCCTTTGTCGTCAATGGAACCCCGGCCATACAGCCTGCCGCCCTCGATCTCGGCGGCGTAGGGCGGGTGATGCCAGCCCTCGCCCTCGGGCACCACGTCCAGATGCCCCAGCACCGCCACCATCTCATCCCCGGTGCCGATCTCGCACCAGCCGATGTACCGATCCATGTCGGTGGTCTCAAAGCCCAGCTCATGGCAGAGGGTCAGGGCCTCGGCAAAGCAGGCATCCACCTCCTCGCCAAAGGGCTTGCCCGGCAGCGGGTCGGCCTCCACACTGCGCCTGTGCACCAGCCGCTGGAGCGCCGCCACCATCTGGGGCCGCAGCGCCGCCACGGCCTCGTTCAGTTTTTTGTCCATACGTTCCACCCCTTTTGTGATTCATTTCTCAGCTTGTATTATAGAACGATTGCCCCCGCTCCACAAGCCCCCAGTTCGGCAAAAAAGGTCTTGACACTGCGCAGTGTGTACGCTATTATGTACATAAGAGGTGATGCACGATGACGACCACTAATATCACGAACTTTCGCAAGAATGCTTTCCAGTATGTAGAGCAGACCGTAAAGTACAATGAACCGCTGAACATCTGCACCAAAGACGGCAACGCTGTTCTGCTTTCGGAAGAAGATTACAGCGGCATTATGGAAACGCTTTATCTCGTCTCCGTGCCGGGAATGCGGGAAAAGCTCATGGCGGCCAAGGCCGAACCGCTGGAAGATTGTGTTGACGAATCGGCTGTGGAGTGGTAAATGTACAAGATTGTTTATGCGAAAACCGCGCTCAAGGACATTCCAAAGCTGAAATCCGCCCATCTTGACGAAAAAGCGAAGGCGCTGATCTCCGTTATAAAAGAAAATCCGTTCCAGAACCCGCCGCCCTATGAAAAGCTGGTGGGCGATTTGAACGGCTCGTACAGCAGGCGCATCAACGTACAGCACCGCCTTGTGTATGATGTTTTTGAAGAAGAGCAAACCATCAAGATTTTAAGCCTTTGGACACATTACGAAAGATGACCCGAAAACGGACTGTTTTGCAGTTCGTTTTTTTTTTTTCAAATTTTTTTGAAAAAGGGTGAAAGGATTCCGCGCGGCGTGTATTTAAGGAAGTGAGAGCATCCATTTTTGCCGGAGCTCCACTTCCGGCCCAAAGAAAGTGAGGGACCTCCTATGAAGAAACGACTACTCAGCCTGTTGGTGGCAATCAGTATGGTGCTGACATTCCTGCCCGTGTCGGCATTGACCGCAGCAGCAGCGGAGGATAGCAGCAGCGGCGAACTTAAAATCGGACAAAACTGTTATCCTGTTCTGGATAATATCCCTCACCAAACAGTCAACGAGCATGATATCTACACTGGTGATGGCTGGACTTACGATGCCGATGAAAATTGTAAAATTCTGACCCTGTGCCCCAGTGCGCCAACAAACTATGATTTTTTTGCCATACACACAGGGCACTCCATCACAACCGACTGTAACCTGGTAATTGGCGAAAATGCAACCGTTACGGATGGAAATTTTATAGCCTCTGTTACGAACAATGACACTATCAAAGGCGGCATTTTTAAGGATGCTGTTACAAACCATGGCACAATAATCGGTGGCCGTTTTTTCTCTTCGGTCACCAATGAATTGGATGGCATCATTGAAAATGGTCAGTTTGGTGATTGGGCTTCTTCGTACACCGTTACAAACAATGGCGGCACGATCAACGGCGGCACTTTCAAAGAGATGTCAAGCATTATCGGTACCGGTTCCGTAGCATCAGGTTATACCCTCGCAGCAGAAACGCCGTCCGTTTTTTCTTCTGTTTCGGTCAATGGGTATCACAATTCATGCTATATCATCCCGAATCAGGCATCCGTTTCTGTTGATATAAGCTATCGTTTTGATGATACTATGTACGATCTTCCACCCCTTGATGTAACCATTGATAATGCACCGCCTACGCTTCTTTCCGACTGGTGTGGGAGTGATCTCAAGATTGAGTTCGATGATATCCGCGGAGTTTATGAAGTCACCTTCACCGCACCGCCTGCAAATGGCTCAACCGTAACCATCAGCCCACTGACCCGGCTGGTGATTGACAAGGACGGTTACCCGGCCACTGCACAGGATTTGAACGGCAACCGGGCGAATTATACCGGCAACGGCTGGAATTTTGATGCGAGCAATAACACGCTGACGCTGGAAAGCGGAGATTATGATTTTTCCGGTGAGGAAAACGCACTGCGCCCCCTGAACCCGGATGTCCAGTTGGTGGTTGAATCCGGTGCCAAGCTGACCGGCGGCGCAGCTGGAGATGGGTCTGGTGTCACTTGGCAGCTGACCGAAAACACGGATGACCCGAGTACTTATACGTTGACGATTCGCGGCAGTGGTGCAATGGAAGATTATCTAATGAGCAGTAATCAACCATGGTGCAGTTTCCGGAAGCAAATCACCTCTGTTGTCATTTCTCCCGGTGTAACTTCAATTGGTAATCTTGCTTTTACTCGGTCTTGTAATATAATTCATGTTGATATTGCAGATAGCGTAGTATCTATTGGCGAACAGGCTTTTTCTGATTGCTCCAGCCTCACTAACATTACAGTTCCACAAAGTGTCACATATATCGGTGTGAATGCCTTTGATTCTTGCACCAATTTAAGCAGCATAACACTTTCAACAAATAACATAACTTCTATCAGGCCTCATACTTTTTCTGGTTGTTCTGAATTGAGCAGTATTGTAATCCCCGACGGCGTAACTTCTATCCAATTGGGTGCTTTTTTTAACTGCACTAAGCTCACCAGTATCACGATTCCTGATAGTGTGACAACTATTGACCCCGGGGCTTTCAAGAATTGTTCTAGCCTGACTAGTATCACGATTCCCGGCAGCGTAACTTCAATTGGATCGAATGTTTTCACTGGTTGTACTAGCCTGAATGACATCCGCTACTCTGGCACAAGTGAAAGCGTTATTTCTGCTCTTTCTCAATATGTCCCCACTCTCGTCACCTTCGACTATGGCGACAAAGTGCCTGAAGCAGAGCGGATGATAACAGTATCCGTCAAAACGGGCGGGACATTGACAGCTCCCACCACCCTTCCCACCGTTTCCGGCTACGAGTTCAAGGGCTGGCGCACCAAAGATGGCAAACCTTATGATTTCACTGGCGCTCCCACCGGCCGGTTCACCCTTTACGCCAACTGGGAGAAGATTCCCGAACCGAAGCCCGAACCCGAACCCAAACCCAAGCCCGAACCCGAAGCCCCCACCTACACCCTGACGGTGAAGGGCGGCACGTTCACCTACAACGGCGGCGAAGCCATGACCAGCGCCAGCGTGCCGGTGGATGCCGAGGTCAAGGTGACGCTGAACCAGAGCGCCGTGCCCGAGGGCATGGTGTTCGACCTGTGGGCCATGGATGAAGCCAGCCTGCTGGGCAACCCGGCGGTCGCCTACAACGAGGAGAGCTTTACCATCCCGGCGGGCAGCGTGGCCAAGGGCAGCACCGTGACCGTGGAGGCCCAGTACCGGGATGCCACCATCGAGAGCGAGCCCAGCATTCTGGGCACTGCCGCCATCATCGGCGTGGCCGGTGCAGGCACGGCGGTCATCGTGTGGCAGGGCTACCGCATCGGCATGGAGCTGTACGAGAAGTATTTCCAGCCCACGCCGGAAGAAACTGCGGTGGTCGAACCCACGCTTGAAGGTCAGATGACAGATCCGATTTCCTGAAAGCGAGCTCACCCTCTCAGTCTCGCTTTGCTCGACAGCTCTCCCAAAGGGAGAGCTCTTGACAAACCGATATAAAAACAGCGCCGCTCCATCGTTTGTGGGGCGGCGCATTTTTGCGGTTCAATCCCGGCGCAAAGGCAGGGTAAGGGACATTTTCTGGTAGGCAATGCGGGGCGTGCCATCCTCCACATGGATGATGCCGCACCTGGTAAAGCCGTTTTCTTCCAGCAGGTGCTGCATGATCTTGTTGTCGGCGTGGGTGTCGGCCCGCAGGCTCTCGCAGTGCTCCAGACACCAGGTGATCACAGCGGCGGCAACGCCGGGGTGCCGGCCCGCCGAAGCCAGCCGGTGGATGGTGCCGTAGGGCAGGGTATCGTTCAGCCACTTGCCATCCTCGATCCGGGCATAGGTGGGGTCCGGGCCAAGGACAAAGGCAAACACGCCCTCCAGCTCGCCGTTGACAAGGTAGAGGAACAGCCGGTTGGAATCAATGTCCTCTTCCAGCAGCTCCTGCGGCGGGAAATGATCTCCCCACTGGGTGGGGTTGCCGGAATCCGCCATCGCCTGCCGGGCGCGGGCATAAATTTTCAGGATCGCATCCAGATCTGCACGTCTTGCTCCACGAAACATCTTCATCCAACCTCTCTTCCGGCAGGCCGCTGCCCGCCCTGATCGTTCTGCCTTAATATAACACAAAACGGCCCTCTCCGTCAAAGCCTGCTGCAAAGGCGGAGAGGGTCGTTCACTGATGCACTTATGTGCGCTGGCTGCGTGCCCGGCGGTACTCCCGGGGGCTCTGGCCATACCGCTCATGGAACAGGCGGTAGAAGTAGCTGGTGTTCTCGTAGCCCACCTGGGTGATGATCT
>ERZ826220.3652-NODE-3652-length-11659-cov-2.602637_pt1 | contig 11659 bp, 9 predicted proteins | sample MGYA00519927_ERZ826220 | MGnify/ENA primary metagenome ERZ826220 (study PRJEB31778, sample SAMEA3449225) | human gut metagenome | biome: human gut; feature: human-associated habitat; material: faeces | place: United Kingdom | collected 2010/2012 ...
ATGTGGAGGCACTGAAAAACTATCTTCAGAGTTTTGTTGCGGATCTGCCGCGGAATGAGATCAGAGCATGGTGTCGTAACCCTTCTGTCAATGCACTGCTGAATTATTATGAAACGCTGCTGGAGATGTACGGCGTGCGCAGACAGTGGGAGATATCCCTTCCGGACTGCAAAATTTCCGACAATGACCTTTGTGGTATGCTGGGAAATCTGCTGGAGAATGTGTATCACGGTTGTCTTACTGCAAAAGAGGGTGAGCGTTTCCATAACTTTTCGTTGTTATTAAAAAATGAACGTGACCTGTATATTGTTTCAACAAACAGCTTCGATGATGAGGTGCGAAAAAAAGACGGAAAATATGCTTCGTCCAGAAAAGACGGTTCAGGAATCGGACTTTCTTCGATTCGGATCACCGCAGAAAAATATAATGGTACTGCTCGTTTTTCTCATGACGATAAGGTTTTTTACATCGATGTCGTGATGGAGGTATGACGGTAAAGCAGTATACAGCCTGCGGAGCAGGCTTTGCATAAAAAAATACCCGCTCAGGAGCATCCTTTGAATAATGGATGTTTTTCTGAGCGGGTTTTAGTTATGTGATTCGTAATGGTTTTGTCATTTTGTTCGCTGCGGTTTATTCCTGTGCAGCTTTGTTCTGATATCTTGCAGGACCTGCGATCTTGCGCATGATGATAAGCGCGATAAAGAGCAGAACCAGTGCAGACGGCAGTGTGATAGCCGTGCAGGCAGCCAGTCCCAGTTTGCCGGTAAAGCCTGCGATGATATATCCGATCAGACAGCATACGGCTACGGTGCAGGCATATGGTACCTGAGTTCCAACGTGTTTCAGGTGGTTGCACTGTGCACCAGTAGACGCCAGGATCGTCGTATCGGAGATCGGGGATGTGTGATCGCCGAATACGGAGCCTGCAAGTGTAGCGGACAGTGTTACGATCAGCAGTTCCGGTGCAGCTACTTCGCAGATGGAGATGATGATAGGGATCAGGATCCCGAAAGTTCCCCATGCCGTTCCTGTCGAGAAGGAGAGGAAGCATGCTACTACGAATATCAGTGCCGGAAGGATGCCGACCGGTACACCGGATGTCTCTACCAGATGTGCTACGTAAGGACCTGTGGAAAGCAGATCTCTGCAGACGCCGCTGATGGTCCATGCCAGCGTCAGGATGATACATGCTGCTACCATGGAGTTTACTCCTGGGTTGATGCATTTGAAAAAGTCACGGAATGTCAGGACTTTTCTAAGCATAAAGTAGATGAAGGAGAAGATCAGCGTAACCAGCGCACCCAGTGCCAGTGCAGTTCCGGCGTCGGTGTTTCCGAACGCATCGAAAAGGCTCATCTTTTCTTCGCCCCAGTATCCGCCTACATACAGCATAGACAGGATGCAGGCTACGATCAGGAACAGGATCGGTATAACCAGGTCGCAGATCTTGCCTTTAGAGTGCTCCAGCTGTTCCAGAAATTCTTTTTCTGCGGTGCCCTGTTCCAGTCTTCCTTCATGAATCCCTTTTGTTGCAGCCATTTCCGCCTTGAGCATCGGGCCGAAGTCCCCGTTCTTGCGGATCGCCATGTAGAATACCATGAAGATGGTCAGGATGGCATACAGGTTCATCGGGATGGATGACAGGAATGCGGTCATTCCGCTGTGGGATGCTGATTCTGGATAATATGACATTACGGATGCTGCCCATGATGAAATCGGTGCGATGATACAGATCGGCGCTGCAGTAGCATCGATGAGATATGCCAGCTTTTCCCGGGACATATCGAAACGGTCTGTTACCGGACGCATAACGGTACCTACTGTCAGGCAGTTGAAATAGTCATCGATAAAGATCAGGATCCCCAGAAAGGCTGTAGCAACCGATGCGCTTCGTTTGCTTTTAAGTTTTTTTACAGCCCATTCTCCGTATGCGCGGGAACCTCCGGCACGGTTTACCAGTGCTACAAGAATACCCAGCAGACAGAGGAATATGATCATTGTTGTGTTATCTCCCAGCTTTGTGGCCATCAGCTGTGTCGTTGTGTCGAAAATGCCAACGATCCCGGTTCCTGTGGAAAAGGCATAGATCGTTGTACCCGACAAGATGCCAAGCACGAGGGAGAATACCACCTCTTTTGTGACCAGTGCCAGTACGATGGCGACCACAGGTGGCACGATGGAAAGTATACCAGCATTTATTGCTTCTAATTCCATTGGTGTTGTTCCTCCTTGATTTGTGAAATAACCTTTGTAAATAATAACGATACGCCATAAAGGGCGTACATTTTTAGTATATCATCGTAAAAGAGGAAAAGCAATGAAAACAGAAGAAATACTGAGCAGTTGGAGAATATGAGGAATATGCTCTGCTTCGCACTAAGCTGTAATTCTCCTTTACAAAATGTAGTTTGTATGATATAAATTTCTAGGAACAACTGGATTTTATATTTTGGGTAAGGCAGACAATCGCGTGCATCTTTGGGATGTATGAGGAAAGTCCGGGCTCCGCAGGGCAAGAATGCCGGATAACGTCCGGCGCAGGTAACTGTAGGGAAAGTGCAACAGAAACATTCCGCCGAAACGGGTAATGCCGTGGTAAGGTTGAAATTGTGAGGTAAGAGCTCACAGGGAGATATGGTAACATATTTCTCGTGTAAACCCCATTCGGAGCAAGACCAAATAGGGCAGAAAAAGCGGCGGCCCGTCGCTGCCCGGTAGGTAGGTCGCATGAGCTTTCTGGTAACAGGAAGCCAAGATAGATGATTGTCAGATACAGAACCCGGCTTACGCCTTGCCCATTCTATTTTGTTTTGACAACCTTCGGGACAAGAAAGGAGTGGGACGCACTATGAGAAGAAACATTGCACTCTGCATCGTGTTTTCGATCATTACATTTGGAATATACGAGATCTATTGGTTCATCGTTGCGACGAATGAAATCAATCGCATGACTCGTCATCCCAACCAGACGTCCGGAGGGATTGCATTTTTGCTGAGCCTGATCACTTTCGGAATCTACAGCTATTACTGGGCCTGGAAACTGGGAGAAAAGTCAGACATGCTCAAGAATCGGTATCTGGAATACAGAAGTACAGATACACGGGTGCTTTATCTGGTGCTGCAGCTGTTAGGATTTCAGATCATAAACCTGGCACTGGTGCAGTATGAATTTAACAAGGCAGATGATATTCAGAGAGGAAATTACTTCGGAGAGTATACGTGTCCGTATTAAAAATCTCGGATTAGATCCGGGTGGTTTTAAACCAAAAAACGCGGCGGTGAAATCTGGGATAAATGGATAATTCTGAATCATTAGGTAAACTCACCCAAAGCCTTGCAAAATAAAGGGATTCAGAAAACGGCAAAAAAAAGATCGAAAAAAATCAAGAAAAATTTCAAAAAAAGCTTGCAAAAATCGCAAAACGATGTATAATGAAATAGTCGCGTCAAGGAAAACAAAAAACTTGCGGATATGGCGGAATTGGCAGACGCGCACGGTTCAGGTCCGTGTGAGGGCAACTTCATGGAGGTTCGAATCCTCTTATCCGCACCAATAAAAACTCAGAGCTTTTGCTCTGAGTTTTTTTTATTGGACAACAGTTGCAGGCAAAAAGAGAAGGTACAACAAATAGGGTATGGTGCGTGATCTGGGAAATCATGAATTCCCAGATTGCAAAAAAAATGATCTTGATTTGGATTTTTTACGGCTTATGAGCTGTTTCTTCATTCATCAATTCCCATTTTTCAAAATAAAACAGCAAGCTGGGAACTGCTTTACAAGATATTTACAATGTAGAGAAAAACAGTTCCCAGATGAATAGTTTCTATGTCTTTTGAGGAATCATAGCGAGTGCTGCGCATGGATCTTGAAACCTTTACAGTATCGAACTTCCCATATAGCTTTGAAAAAATCAAATCTGGGAATTCATGACGCGAGCAGACATCTGAATCGAGAGATTGATTCCCAATTAGGTCAGAAAATTTTCGATCTGGGAATTCATAACGTGAGCAGATGTTAGCAAGCCGTTTACCCCAGTTACCCCAGCCCTACATCCAGAGCCATCATCATAGTAAAGCCGATGGCAAAGAAGAGGGTGCCCAGGTTGGAGTGACGACCCTGAGACATTTCAGGGATGAGTTCTTCTACGACGACGTAGAGCATGGCTCCGGCGGCGAAACTGAGAAAATAAGGCAGGAAGGCGATGATGTGCTGGGCCGCCAGGATAGTCAGGAGGGCACCGATGGGCTCAACGATACCGGAAAGAGTTCCGCAGAGAAAGGCTTTTGACTTGCTCATGCCCTCGGCTCGCAGGGGCATGGAGATAATGGCTCCTTCCGGAAAGTTCTGGATGGCGATGCCCAGGGAGAGAGCCAGTGCACCGGCGGCAGTGATCTGTGCATTTCCGGACAGGTAGCCTGCGTACATGACGCCGACGGCCATGCCTTCCGGGATGTTGTGGAGTGTGACGGCCAGTAGCAGCATGGTAGAGCGCTGCAAATGGGTTTTTGGTCCTTCTGTCTGTTCACAGTTTCTATGGAGATGAGGGATGACGTGATCCAGCAGAAGCAGAAACAATATGCCGCACCAGAATCCGATCACGGCAGGGGCGAAGGAGAGACGCCCCATCCCGGAGGCTTGTTCAATGGCAGGGATCAGCAGGCTCCACACTGAAGCGGCTACCATGACACCTGCGGCGAAGCCGGTCAGAGCACGCTGCAAAGATTCGCTCAATGCTTTTTTCAGAAAGAATACGCACGCGGCTCCCAGTGTGGTTCCGAGAAAAGGTATTAAAATGCCATAAAATGTATTCATATTGGATCTCCTTCATTAGATGGTAGTTAAAACTAACTGAATCGATAGTCTCATTTTACCACACAGGGCATCGATTTGCAATTTTGATTGTATAACCTGCAAATTTCTGTTATACTGGTGAAGCTGATGCGTTAAAAGCGTGCATTTAGGGGTTTACGGACTAAGAGATGATGGTATTGTTCAAGTCATTTTTTAGGAGGAACGGAAGTTATGTTAGATGTTATTCACTCATGGATCCTGGCGATCAGCGGTGTGCTGTATCAGCCATGGTTCGTACCAGTGTTCCTGATCGTAGGCGGGCTGTACTTTACATTCCGGTGTAAATTCATCCAGGTTCGTCTGTTCAAGGAATCTTTTAAAGTTATTACTGAAAAACCGAAAAGTGAAAATGGGATCTCTTCTTTTGGAGCGCTGATGGTTTCCACGGCATCCAGAGTCGGGACCGGAAATATTATCGGAGTAGCGACAGCAATCTGCCTGGGAGGTCCAGGCGCAATTTTCTGGATGTGGCTGACTGCCTTTATCGGTGGAGCGACCGCCTTTATAGAATCTACGCTGGCGCAGATCTATAAAAAACGTGATAAAGACGGATCCAGTTACGGTGGTCCCGCATTCTACATGCAGACAGCACTGAAGCAGAGATGGCTGGGTGTGATCTTTTCCTTTTTGATCATCATGATCTACGCTGTAGGATACAATATGCTGGCTGCCTACAACCTGCAGTCCACATTTGCAGCGTTCAGCTTCTACGATGCAGGCGTGACGCCGAAACTCATAGGACTGATCCTGGCGATCCTCTTCGGCGTTATCGTAATCGGCGGAGCCAAGAGACTCGTTCGTGTCACTGCCGTTATGGTTCCGGTGATGGGCGTTATTTACGTGCTGGTATCACTGCTGATCATGGCACTCAATATCACAAACCTCCCGCACATGTTTGCAATGATTTTCAAGGGCGCATTCGATTTCCCTTCTATTTTCGGAGGATTCGCAGGCTCCTGCATTATGTGGGGTATCAAAAGAGGTCTGTACTCCAACGAGGCTGGTATGGGTTCTGCTCCGAATGCTGCCGCAAAAGCAGATGTTTCTCATCCGGTGCTTTCTGTATTTATCGATACGCTTTTGATCTGTTCAGCAACGGCATTCATGTGTCTGAGCACCAATATCGATCCGGTAAAATACGCGGTAGATGGATCAGCAGATGCAGCTGGTTATGTGCAGGCATCCATGGGCGATGCATTGGGAAGCTTCGGACCGATTTTCCTGGCAGTAGCAATGTCGCTGTTCGCGTTCACGACGCTGATCGGAAACTATTCTTACTGTGAAGGATGTCTGGAATTCATCATCAGAAGAGTACCGAGCAGAGGAGAACTTCTGGTTTTCCGAATCATCGCTACGGTCGTTGTGTACATCGGTGCTGTGGCAAGTGCAGCGTTCGTATGGGATACTGCGGACATGCTGCAGGGCATGATCGTAGTTGTAAACGTACCGACTATCCTGATCCTGGGAGGCACTGCCGTAAGATGTCTCAATGACTATGTAAAACAGCGTAAGGAAGGCAAGGATCCGCATTTTATCGCCAAGGATATCGGCGTCAAGGAAGATACGGATTTCTGGAAATAATGTTGCGTCATAATAGAATCTGCGAGGAGAGACCATCAGGGAAGACGGTCTCTCTTTTTTCTGCAAAGCGCACTGCCGGAGGCTTTGCAGGATCTTCGGGCAATGCTTTTGCAAAGGTCTCTGCTTGCATATCGAGCCGGGGTGGAGTAAAATGTAATGTCGTGGGGAAGAAGAAAGTTTAGAAAATAAATATCAGGTGGTATTGGGTGTGAACAAATTTATCGTTAATGTGATAATAAAGTTTATAGTAGTTCTGATTTGTGGGACGATCGCATTTCTATGCGTGTATCATGATTACAGCTTGTACAGCAAGCCGATCGGGAAAATAACCACGGTCAAAACCAGTGGCGAGAAACAGCAGATCCAGGCAGAAATCAAAAATGGAGAAGAGAAAGGTCAGTTCAGAGATATCGAGTTAAAGTATGATAAGGCTCTTGTTTATGATCAGAAATACCATAAAGGAGATGTGGTGTTTCTGGATTCGGAATTAAAAACGATCACAGGTGTCAAACGTGATCACTGGGTAGCTGCTGCGGTCATTCTTTTGCTCGGTATGCTGCTTGGCTTCGGAGGTCGAAAGGGCTTTTTCACTACGGTGTGCTTTGTGGCGGATATCGTGATCTTTATTGCCATGACGCTGCTGTATGTAAAGGGCGTCGATATCCTGCTGATGACGGTAGTATCCTGCCTGCTCTTTGCTTTTATCCTGTTGTTTCTGGTCAGCGGGGCAAGCAGAGTTACATTGATCTCTTTTATTGTAACCATCGGAGCGCTTGCAGTCGTAGGGCTGCTATGTTTTGCCCTGATCTGGAAGACAGCCAATATGGGGTATGAATATTTAGATTTTCTTCCGGAGCCATATACTGTAAAGCAGGCAAATCATTTATTCCTTTCACAGATAATGATCGGATGTCTGGGAGCGATCATAGATATTGCAGTGACGATCACGGCATGCTCGGTAGAATTGATCCGCAAGACACCCGATATCAGTACGAAAGCTCTCGTGGATTCGGCGAAAGAGGTGGCAGACGATATAACGGGAACTATGATAAATGTTGTGTTCTTCACGAATCTGGCTGCCATCATACCGATTTTCATTATCTCCATGAGGAATGATATCGGTTTTGTTACTGTTTTGAAATACGATGCCTTTTTTGAGATCACGCGGTTTCTTGCCGGAGCAATAGGGATACTGATCACCATCCCGCTTTCTGTGATGGCGTCTTCCATGTTTTTAAGGAAGGGAGAAAAAAGATGATGATTTCAGTTTTGTGCATCGTTTTGGTAGCCCTCTGTCTTTTGGTTGGAGGGGATCGCACTGCGAAAACGCTTATGACCTTATCCTTGAACGCGATCGTTTTAGTTGCTGTGATCTGGGCGATTTCTTTAGGACTTCCGCCGATGATAGTTTCCATTGCGGCGATACTGATCGTAATTTGTATTACTATATTTTATCAAAATGAAGTAAACGATAAAACGCGAGTTGCGTTTATAGCTGTGATCGTTATTGCAGCAGTCATGCTGGCACTGATCGCAGTATTCGTTTATGGGGGACACCTGCAGGGAATGTCTTTTGTGGGGGAAAATAAAATCAGGCAGTCAAATGGCTACAGCGGGGATATCGGTGTCGATATGTTTGCTATCGCGATACTGGTGATGCTGTGGACTCTTGTTGGTGCCATAGTTGATACTGCGATGGCGATCGTTTCCGGAGTTTATGAAATCGCAAGGCATAATCCCGAATATGAACAAAGAGAGCTGATTCTTTCAGGGATGAAAATAGGAGGCAGTATTTTAAGTTCTACCGTAAATACGCTATTCTTCATATTTGCAGGAGAATATTTGATTTTATTTATCAATTTCAGCATGTATTATTCACTGGAAGTCATGATAAATTCAAGAGAATTTGCAGAGGGGATCATAAATATTATTATCAGTGCGGTGGGATGTATCGCGATCATACCAGCAGCGTCCTGCCTGGCAGCGTATCGATTCAGTAAAAAGACAATTTAACGAAGCATATGGAATAAAAGTTTTTGCATTACAGGAGGAAGAGCGGGGATGAATCAGAAAGAATTACGTGAAATCAGAAAACGTTTTACACTAGATAAAGACAGTATCAGCCATGTGTACGGCTGTTATGTCAATGCGGCAAAGGATATTGTGGCGCGCATGGATATGTCTATGGGGCTTATGGAGCAGGAGGAAGCGGAACTGTATCTGAAACTTCTTAAAAAATCGATTTCCGGTACGCTGGGAAAGAACCTGCTGGATATCGAGTTTTCCACGAAACAGGTGGAGGACAGCGATGAGCACCGGCTTTTACAGGCTCTCAGGCAGTCCCATCTTCGAGATGAAGATATGAGGGAATTGTTTTATAAGAGGGTCATTGAGTCGCTGGATTTCGGCGACGACAGCTATGTGATCCTGCTGGCGAGCGATTCTTATGATATTCCGTTCAAGGGACGTGACGATGAGCTTTGGGAGGAAGGATCAAACGAGGTGTTTGACTATATCATCTGCTGCATATGTCCTGTAAAGGATGCCAGGGCGTCCTTACGTTACTTTGCAGAAGAACAGAATTTTCGGGGAGCATCGTCGGGACATGTGTTGGGGAATCCGGAGCTGGGATTTATGTTTCCATCGTTTGATGACCGAAGCACCAACATCTACAATGCACTGTATTACAGCCGCGGGCTTGTGGATATTCATCATGAATTCATTGACGGGATCTTTCATATCGAAAAGTCGCCTATGTCTGCGGGAGCACAGCAGCATGCTTTCACTGATGTGCTTTGCGAATCCCTGGGAGAAGACTGCAGTCTGGACGTGGTCAAGGCGGTCCACGGGCAGATCAGGCAGCAGCTGCTGGTTCATAAGGAAAGCAAGGATCCGGAAGTGCCGGAGCTGTTTGTGGAGGATCTGGATGACGTGCTCAAGCACAGCGGTGTGCCGGAAGAAAAGGTGGAGGTTTTCAATGAAGCCTGCCGCAAAGAGTTTGGTGATCAGTCCATCCTGAACCCGATCAATGTAATGGAAAGCAAGAAATTCGAGATGAAGACGCCGGAGGTGAAGATCACGGTGGATCCGGAATATACATACCTGATCACGACTCAGGAAATCGATGGGAGCCAGTATTTGCTGATCCCGGCAGGGGAAGGTGTTACGGTCAACGGGATCGATATCAGTGTAGGAGATGGCGAGGAAGAACCGGAAGAAGCCTAAACAGCATAAGAAATATAACGTCGGGAGGAGCCTTTGCAGGAAACTTTGCAGAATCTGCAGAAAGTCCCGGAGGACAGAGAGATTTGTATTGCAAAACAAGTATCAGTATGGTAACATAAGTTGTTAGTAATTTTACCTGCGGCTCAGTCGGACGACACTCCGACGGCGTCTGGGCTTCAGGCGTATCAAAACAAGGAGGAAGACGAACATGATTACAACAGAAAAAAAAGCAGAAATCATTAAAGAGTATCAGACAAAAGAAGGAGATACAGGTTCTCCGGAAGTACAGGTTGCGATCCTGACTTACAGAATCAACGATCTGAACGAACACCTCAAAGAACATAAGAAGGACCACCACTCCAGAAGAGGTCTGTTAAAGATGGTAGGTCAGAGAAGAAACCTTCTTGCATACCTGAAGGACAATGATTTGGAGAGATACAGAACTCTGATCGCTCGTTTAGGATTAAGAAAGTAGGTTTTCAATTTACTGTGGATTTAAGCGGGGCACAATCAAAACCCCGCTTATTTTTTAGCATCCCTTCGCGAAGGGAAGAAGCCTGCGGCTTGTGGATTTTCTCGGGGGTGCAAGACAATCAATATATGCGAAAGACGAAAATTAACAGGAGGTAGTTGTTAATTATGCCAAGATTTGAAGATTACAGAGTATTCAGAACCGCTCTGGGAGGCAGACTCCTGCAGCTGGAAATCGGCAAGGTCTGCGAGCAGGCAAACGGACAGGTCATGGTTAAATACGGCGATACGGTCGTCAACGTGACTGTCTGCGCGTCCAAGGAACCGAAGCCGGACATCGACTTTTTCCCGCTGAGCGTGGACTATGAAGAAAGAATGTATGCCGCAGGAAAGATTCCTGGCGGATTTAACAAGCGTGAAGGAAAGGCATCAGAGAACTCTATTCTTACCGCACGTGTCATTGACCGTCCGATGAGACCTCTGTTTCCGAAAGATTACCGCAATGATGTAACCTTAAATAATATGGTTATGTCTGTAGATCCGGAGTGCCGTCCGGAGCTGGTTGCCATGATCGGTGCAGCACTTTCTACTACCATTTCCGATATTCCGTTTGACGGCCCATGTGCCATGACCCAGATGGGAATGAAGAATGGTGAATTTATTGTAAACCCATCCCAGAAAGATTGGGACGAGGGAGATTTAAAGCTTACGGTTGCATCTACAGCAACAAAGGTCATCATGATTGAGGCCGGTGCCAATGAGATTCCGGAAGCAAAGATGATTGAGGCTATTTATAAGTGCCATGATGTCAACCAGACAGTCATTGCATTTATCAATAAGATCCGGGAAGAGGTTGGCAAACCGAAGCATGCGTATACAAGCTGTGCGATTCCGGAAGAAATGTTTGCAGCTATGCGGGAAATCGTCACTCCGGAGCAGATGGAAGAAGCGGTATTTACCGATGAAAAGCAGCAGAGAGAAGAGAATATCCGTGAAATCACAGATAAATTTGCAGAGGCTTTTGCAGAGAACGAGGAGTGGCTTGCTGTTCTTGACGAGGCCGTTTACCAGTATCAGAAGAAGACTGTTCGTAAGATGATCTTAAAGGATCACAAGAGACCGGACGGAAGAGCTATTAACCAGATCAGACCACTTGCAGCTGAGGTTGATATTATTCCTAGAGTTCATGGTTCTGCAATGTTTACAAGAGGACAGACACAGATCTGTGATGTTGTTACTCTTGCACCTTTATCAGAGGCACAGAAGGTTGATGGTCTTGATGAGAATGTAACTACTAAGAGATACATACATCACTATAATTTCCCTTCATACTCTGTAGGTGAGACTAAGCCATCAAGAGGACCAGGACGTCGTGAAATCGGACATGGAGCATTAGCTGAGAAGGCACTTGTTCCTGTTCTTCCATCAGAGGAAGAGTTCCCATATGCAATCCGTGCCGTTTCTGAGACATTTGAATCTAATGGTTCAACATCAATGGCTTCAACATGTGCATCTTGTATGTCACTT
>ERZ826220.3654-NODE-3654-length-11653-cov-3.501293_pt1 | contig 11653 bp, 8 predicted proteins | sample MGYA00519927_ERZ826220 | MGnify/ENA primary metagenome ERZ826220 (study PRJEB31778, sample SAMEA3449225) | human gut metagenome | biome: human gut; feature: human-associated habitat; material: faeces | place: United Kingdom | collected 2010/2012 ...
CGTATCCGCCAAATAAAATTTCAAAAACAGTCTTAAAAATGCAAGCATTTTACACTTGTTTTATGAAATTCTGCTTGGCTCTGAACAGTTACAGATTACGAGAAAAAGGAGGCCGAATAATATGAAAAAACGAACAATTCTTTTAGCATTTATTATATCAGCAGTCGCAATGACATCAGGTTGTTCATCGAATGAACCAAAGACAGATGAGGTGAAACAGGAACAGACAAAAACAGAAAGTGTAAGCTCAGGAGTAACGATAAAACCGCTTACCCAAAAGGCAATCGATGAGAATCCTTATATGGCAAAAAATGATGCGAATATCCACCATGATTGTTATAATTCAGATTCAACAGATGAGGTACTGCCTGTTGGTATTTACCCAGAAATTAATGTTTCTTATGAAAAGGTGAATCCGAATGCATCTCCGGCGGTATTTTTTGACAATTATGGACATTCAGTTGTTCCGTTGTTGGGAGGACTTGCAATTCGTGATATCAATGCAGAAGAAACACAGACGATCGGATATTTCTCACCAAAACAGCATGACGGTGGAGGGTATGTGATACAAAGTTCCTATTCCTTTGTTGATGAAAATAATCGTCTGGTTTGTCCGACAAGCAACAATCATGTACTTATGTTGAAAGCAACAGACGAGGAAGGAAATGTGCTGCCGGAATTTGAAAAAGTGCTGGATATTGATATTAAAGCAGCGGCAGAGGCGATTACCGGAAAGACATTGGATCAGAATTTATTATCTGTAGTGTTTGACTATGAGGGAAATCTCTGGTTTGCAACCGGCGGATTCAGAATCTATCCGGAACGTCAGCAGCAAGGTGCGATGGGATACATTTCCAGAGATGCGATCAACGCAATTCTGAATGGAGAAGAGGTTGATCTGACAGCATCTACATTTGTATATGAATTAACTCCTGGAGAAGGGGCAGAAAATGGAATAGCTTCTTCGAAAGAGGGTGCGGTCATCTTAACAAATCAGAACTGCTATCTGCTGAAAGCAGATAATGGTGTACAGGTAGAATGGTGTACTCCGTATGAAAGTGCAGGGGCAAAAGACAGCAAAGAAGGTGATGAAACGACCGGAGGAGGTCTGGCGTGGGGAAGTGGATGTTCGCCGTCACTAACTAGTAATCTGGTCATGTTTACAGATAATCAGAATCCGGTGAATCTGCTGGCATTAGATATGAAGACCGGTGAAAAGGTTGCAAGCACACCTGTTATTGATGAGCTGCCGGAAGAAATGCAGGTATCTGTAGAAAATTCAGCAATTGTATATGATAACAGTGAAGGTACAGTCAGCACAATCGTATGTAACTGGTTTGGAGCAGGAAGTGCGAAGCTTGTGGACGCAGATAACGATTCGTCTGTACAGACATATGAAAATATCTATGATGTAAACTGGCTGCAGAAAGGAAATAAAATGGTCATGCCGGGAGTTGAGCGTGTTGATACGATCAAGACAGATGACGGATATGAAATGAAGAGTATCTGGTGCCGAGATGATATCCGGGATACATCGATGATGAAGCTTTCAACCGCAACAGGATACATTTACGGTTATGTTCAGGACTTGGACAGTGGCATGTGGCAGTTTATTATGATAGATTTTGAGACCGGTGAGACTGTATTTTCAATGGACGTGTCAGACAAACCGGGATATAACAATATGGCAATCGGTATGTATGCAGGAAGCAGTGGAAATGCATTATACTGTCCAACCGGATATCTTGAACTCCTCAGACTGCAGGATCGGTTCGTATATCTTCCGGAAATGCCTTACCGAAAAGTGGATTTGGACAAGGCAATGCGAAATATATTAACGCAGGAAGAATTTACGGAAGACGGAGGTAAGGGCAATGTCGCAGGATGGCTGAATACGATAACGGTAGAAAATGTACATCCGAGTACGACTGTGGCGATACGAATGAAGGGGCTTGCAGGCAAAACGGATGACTTTAAGCTGTATGCTTATGGAAAAGACGGTAAGCTGACAGAGGTTCCGGAAGATCTGTGGAAGATTCAGACAGAAGATGGAAAGACACCAGAGAAGTTGTCGGAAGATACCTTGTATGAAGTACATGTTACAGTAGAAGATGGAGGATCATTGGATCTTAGCGATACAGAGAAAGAGATTAAGATAGCAGTAGTATTAGGAAATTAAAGAAAAGCAAACGGGGATGGAGAAAGTAGTTTCCTATCCTCGTTTGCTTTTCTTTTATCTATTCAGTTATTTCCAGGCAAGCTTCTTTCGTACCAGTTCCGCCACGGCGGATCCCGGCGAATAAAGAGCCTGATATATTATGCCATACACTGAAGATCGCTCCCGGAAGCGTTGCCAGTGGATTGGCTGCAAAATTAGCTGTTGCAAGAGAAATCGCAAGGCCGCTGTTTTGCATTCCGACTTCGATCGCAATCGCAGTAGCTTTATCATATTCGATATGTAAAAGTTTTGCTGCGCCAAGCCCGATGCCCATTCCGCAGAGATTGTGAAGTGCTACAACTCCAAGTACGAGCAGACCACAGCTTAAGATTTTTTCTGCATTGACAGATACGATTCCACTGATGATCATTACGATGGATACAACAGAAATCAGTGGAAGTACTTCTGATATTTTCTGAATCTGCTTTCCAAAGATCCAGTTTATCAAAATACCAAGAAGGACCGGAATCAGTACAACCTTTACAACAGAAATTACCATTGCAAGGAAAGATACTTCTACCCAGGCACCGGCAAGCAGATACACTAATAACGGTGTCATCAGTGGGGCCGCAAGCGTGGAAGTGATCGTCATTCCAACAGAGAGTGCCACATCACCTCCGGCAATATATGTGATCACATTACTTGCTGTTCCCCCAGGACAACATCCGACCAGAATAACGCCGAGTGCAAGATCTGTCGGAAGATGCATCAGCTGGCATAATCCCCATGCCACAACAGGCATGATCGTATATTGTGCAACAAATCCGATCACGATTTCTTTTGGTCTTGAAAAAACTCTCTTAAAATCGTCCATCTTGATTGTAAGCCCCATGCCAAACATGGCAACACCTAAAAAGATGGATGTATAATTGGTTGTCCACGCGAATCCATCGCGCCAAAAAAATGCGATCACAGAGAAGCAGATGATAATAATTCCAATATATTTTGTAAGAAAAGAACTGGCTTTTCCTACTTTTTTCATCACATTTTCCATATGCTATACCTCGTAGCTAAAGTTGTCGATCAGTCTGGTTTTTCCGATGTAAACTGCCATAGCGACCAGAACATCTTTTTCTACGACTTCTACCGGTTGCATATCCAGTGCATCTACCATAGATACATAATCAATCTTTGCCAGAGGTTCAGCTTCGATAATCTCGCGCATCTTTGATAATACTTCTTCAGCTTTGCTTCCCTTGCAGATCATATTCTGACCGGCTTTTACAGCTCTTGAAAGACAAAGTGCGGCTTTTCTTTCTTCTTCACTTAAATATGTATTTCTGGATGATTTCGCAAGTCCGTCTTCTTCACGGATGATAGGGCATCCTACGATCTGGATATCAAAATTCAGATCCTGTACCATTTTGCGGATGATTGCCAGCTGTTGTGCATCTTTCTGACCGAAATATGCCCTGTCCGGTGTTACAATGTTAAATAACTTAGAAACAACGGTGCATACACCTTTAAAATGGATTGGTCTTGTCTTACCGCACAGTGTATCTGATAAAGTATCAATACTTACAAAGGCATGTGGATCATGGTACATATCCTCCGGTTCCGGATGAAAGATGACATCAGCTCCAAGGCTCTCGCAGAGTTCGCTGTCACGTTTGAAATCTCTTGGATATGCTTCCAGATCTTCTGTCGGTCCAAACTGTGTCGGGTTTACAAAATCAGATACAACAACGATGTCATTTTCTTCGCGGCATCTCTTGATCAGACTTGCGTGTCCTTCGTGCAGGAATCCCATTGTCGGTACAAGACCGATTGTTTTTCCTTCTCTTTTCCAGTTTTTAATTAAATCTCTTGTTTCCTTTACTGTTTTTGTTACCTTCATGGTGTTCTCCTTTTAAAACTAAATTAGGAGATAGCCTCTTGTTCTGAATTCAACAAATTTCATTTTCATTTATAGGTTACAATCACTTTTGCAGTTATGCCATATCTTTCAGTAATCCGTGTTTCTCATAGTTTGTAACACGGCTGATCTTATTCTCATCATCTACAAAAACAACCTGTGGTTTATGTTCTTTGGCTTCTTCAGAATCATAATGTGCATAACACATGATAATAATTTTGTCACCAGTACTTACGCATCTTGCCGCAGCACCATTTAAGCAGATCATTCCGCTTCCGCGCTTGCCGCAGATCGTATAAGTTTCAAATCGGCTTCCGTTATTTACGTCCACGATCTGAACTTTCTCATATTCCATAATTCCTGCCGCTTCCAGCAGGTCTTCATCAACAGTAATACTTCCAACATAGTCAAGTTCGGCCTGTACTACTGTAGCACGATGAATCTTTCCTTTTAACATCTCAACTGTCATTTCTTATTGGTCTCCTTACAAAAAAAAGCATTCGTCAAGGCATACTGGTCCCTGCAAATGCTTTTGCTATTCTTCGTATTCCCTGAGTCTTATTTTATGTCTTAAATAAATATAAGCTCGCTTTCCGCCATTTCCGGCGGGGTAACTGTTCAATATGAAATTGTTGTGATTCAGTCAGAGTATAGTTTTGTAGTATTCCAAATACTATCTCCGCAAGTATTATGACACCCTGTGAAAGGAATGTCAATATGAATGCCAATATGTGTTGCTGGTCGCACATCGTGTGAACAGTAACAATATGGTGGACAGCAAGGTTTTTCTTGTACGCAGAATAATATCAAGATATAATAGAATCATATTTTGCAACTGTTCAGAGCCAAGCAAAATTTCATAAAACAGGTGTAAAATGCGTAGCATTTTGGAGGTTGGCTCTGAACAGTTCCACATTTTTGATTTCAAAAGGAAAAAAGGTATATGAAGATAAAGAAAGTGATAAGTGCATGTCTTGTGCTGACATGTCTGGTAACAGGGCTTTCCGGATGTGGAAAAACAGATCAAGTATCTGACACAGCGGAACGCTCGGTTATAAAGCTTGGAAGCGACAGTTATCCCCCATATAATTATCTGAATGAAGATGGTGTACCAACAGGAATCGATGTTGAACTGGCAACGGAAGCGTTTGGACGAATGGGTTATGACGTAGAAATTGTCAATATTGACTGGGAGAAGAAGCAAGAGCTGGTAGAGAACGGTGATATTGATTGTATTATGGGCTGCTTCTCCATGAAAGGACGATTGGATGATTATAAATGGGCCGGTCCGTATATGGTCAGTAACCAGGTGGTTGCAGTCAATGAGAACAGTGATATCTATACCCTGAGTGATCTGGAAGGAAAGACACTTGCCGTACAATCTACAACAAAACCGGAAGGAATTTTTCTGAAAAGAACAGACAGCAGGATTCCAAAGCTTGGTAATCTGATCAGCCTGGAACACAGGGAACTGATCTATACATTCCTTGGAAAGGGATATGCAGATGCAATAGGTGCACATGAGGAATCGGTTATACAGTATATGAAAGATTATGATGCGAAATTCCGAATTCTGGATGAACCACTTATGACAGTCGGAATCGGAGTCGCTTTCTCAAAAAATGAAACTCGGGATCTGCCGGAGAAACTGGAGCAGACTCTGGATGAAATGAGAGAGGACGGAACTTCTGCAAAAATCATAGGAAAATATCTTGATGACCCAGAAAAATATCTGGAGGTGGACCAGCTTGAAGAAGAATAAAAAATCTGTCCCAACAGAAAAGAAATTCTGGATCATCAGTATAGCTGTTGGGATATGTCTTGTCGTGCTGTCTGTATGTTTTTTCAGCAATGTAGACAAAGAAAAGAAAGAGGCTGATCTTTTAGACACGGTAAATTATGTAAAAGTACAATGTTCCACATATACACATTATAATGAATCATCAGAATCCAAAAGTCTGCTTCGTGCCATTGAGGGAAGCCGGCAGGTCAGCAAAAATATAGCCGCAGAAATAGAAAATGAAAAAACACTGGATAATCAGTTGTTGAAAGAAAGTGCAGAGCAGTTATGGCTGACGGGAATAGCAATTCTGGATATAGATGGAAATATAGTATGTGAATACAGTACAAATGAAAGCTTATTGCCGGAAATAAAAGAATGTGCAGAGAAAGAAATCGTACTGGATACAGCAATTTACGATGAAAAAGTGTATGCCAAGAGAATCAATCATAATGACGGGGCTTATATTGATATGGCTGCCTGCACAAGAAAGGATGCACCGGGAGTTGTAGTGACTTACTATTATACTTCCGCAGAGTATGCAACGAATTATACGCTTACGATACAGAGGTTGTTGAATGGCTATCGGAAGGACCGGGATGGGACAATTATCGTAGCAGATGAAGGCGTGATCATTGCTTCAAACAATACCGGGCTGATCGGACAAAGCACAACAGACTATGAAGCAATCCAGAAGTTAAAAGATCATGCAGACAGTAAGCATATGATGGGCTTAACGATCAATGGAGTCCGGTGTCACGGTGTTATGCTGAAGCAGAGAGACCATTACATCTATGCTTACGTTCCGGATTCGATCATATTTCAGACACTTCTGCAAAATGTGATCATGTGTCTGTTCATTTATCTGATTGTTGTAGCACTAATCTGGATGATTTACAGAAAATTACAGAAAAATATTCTCAAAATAGAAAGGGAAAAAGAACAGAAGTATCAAAAGAGCCTTCTGGAAGCAGCGGAAAAGGCTGATGCGGCGAACCGGGCGAAGACAGAATTCCTGCAAAGGATGAGCCATGATATCCGGACACCAATCAATGGAATCTGCGGAATGCTTGATGTGGGCGATTATTATCGTGACGATCTGTCGAGACAGACTGAATGCAGAGGGAAAATCCGTGAGGCTTCCAATATTCTCCAGGAACTGGTCAATGAAGTTCTTGATATGAGCAAACTGGAGTCAGGAGAAATTTATCTGGAAGAGAAACCATTTGATATTTATAAAGTTATTTCAGAAGTGGTGGATGTAGTTGGAAAAATGGCTGATGAAAGAGAAATCAAGGTGGAATATAAAACACCAGAGATCATTCATAAAGATCTTATAGGCAGCCCAATCCATCTGAAGCGTCTTCTGATGAATATCCTGAGTAATGCCGTAAAGTATAATAAAGATTATGGGAAGATTTATTTGAGTGCCAGAGAGATTCCTTCTGAACAGGACAAAATTGTAACTTTGGAGTTTAAGTGCCAGGATACGGGAATTGGTATGAGCGAGGAATTCCAAAAACATCTGTTTGAGCCATTTGCGCAGGAGCAGAAAGGCGGAGCATCCAAGTTTGGCGGTACCGGTCTGGGAATGCCGATCACAAAGAGTCTTGTGGAAAAAATGGGTGGAACAATCACCTTTATAAGTGAGCAGGGCATAGGTACTACTTTTGTGATCACAATTCCATTTAAAATAAATGAAGATGTAGCGAGAGACGAAGAGAAGCAGGAGGAAGTAACGGCGTCTATCAGAGGATTAAACATTCTGCTTGTAGAAGACAATGAATTGAACATGGAGATCGCAGAATTCGTCATTCAAAGCGAAGGAGCTTCTGTGGTAAAGGCATGGAACGGTCAGGAGGCAGTGGAAGCTTTTGAGAAAAGTGCTTCCGGTGAATTCGACGCAATCCTCATGGATGTCATGATGCCGGTTATGAACGGATATGAGGCAACAAAGATGATCCGTTCAATGGACAGAAGTGATGCAAAGAAAATTCCGATCATCGCAATGACTGCGAACGCCTTTGTTGAGGACCGGATAAAGTCAAAAGAAGCGGGAATGAATGAGCATGTCTCAAAACCGATCGATATGAAACTATTAGTGAAGATTATTGCTGAATTAGCAGGAAAAATAAAAATCGTGAGGATAAAGGATGAGTGAGAAACAAAAACTACTTATTGTAGATGATTCAGAACTTAACAGAGATATATTAAAGGAGATTCTTGGAAGCAGATATGACTACATGGAAGCTGAAAATGGAACTCAGGCGATCCAGATTCTGGAAGTGCATCCGGAGATCGACCTGATGCTTCTGGATATCAATATGCCGCAGATGAATGGATTCCAGGTGTTGGAACATATGAGGGAGTTACAGTGGATTGATGAAGTCCCGGTTGTCATGATTTCATCAGAAGAATCTGTCGAAATTATGCGAAAAGCGTATGATCTGGGGATCACAGACTATATCAGCCGACCGTTTGATGCAGTTATCGTAAAGAAAAGAGTCCAGAATACATTGGGACTTTATGCAAACCAGAAACGACTGATCAATGTGGTTGTAGATCAGGTCTATCAGAAAGAAGAAAACAACACGATTATGATTGGAATCCTGAGCAATGTATTAGGTTCTCATAACAGTGAAAGCAGCGAACATATATTACACATCCGTGTCGCAACGGAGATGCTGTTGAGAGAATTGATCAGGAAAACAGATGCGTATCATCTGACAGAAGCGGAGATTGCTCTGATCATAACAGCATCTTCCCTTCATGACATTGGAAAGGTCAGCATTCCTGAAGAAATCCTCAATAAACCAGGCAGACTGACAGATGAAGAATTCAAGATCATGAAAAGCCACAGTGAGATTGGAGCGTCTATGATCCGGAATATGGATTTTCCACAGGACAAGCCACTGGTACGCACTGCATGGGAAATCTGCTGGTGGCACCATGAACGATGGGACGGAAGAGGATATCCGGATGGACTAAAAGGGGAAGAAATACCAATCTCTGCGCAGATCGTGTCAATTGCTGATGTGTATGATGCGCTTACAAGTGTACGGTGCTATAAGAATGCATATGATCATGATACGGCAATCCAGATGATTCTGGAAGGTCAGTGCGGACAGTTTAATCCGCTTCTTCTGGAATGCCTGAAAGAGATCAGTCCTCAGTTGTCCAGAACATTTAAGAAAGAAAAGGATGACAACAGAGAGTATTATGAAGCGCAGAGGATCTCAGAAGAAATACTGAGGCAAAATGCATTGCCACGCAAGGATCATTCCCAGCGTGTTATTGAGATCATGCAGGAAAAGATAAAGTTCTTTAAGGAGAATAGCGGTAAGATTTCAATGGAGTATAATGCGATCTCAGGAAACCTGGTTTTGACAGACGGAGAATCGCAGAAAGAATATCAGAGAGATAATCTGGAATTTGATTTATATAGAGCATATGATATAAGCGAAGAGGATATTCAGCGCGTAAAAGATTCGCTGGATTCAGTATCAAGTAAAAACAAAGAAGTTTCAATAAAAGTAATGTTAAAAGTAAGAGGTGAAAGGCAGATGTGTGATCTGAAACTGCACACATTGTGGTCATCAATAAAAACAGATGGATATATCGGAATTGTCGGGCAGTTGGATATTGTGAAGTAATGTCACAAAAATGGAAGACAAAATAAAAAGAGTCACAGTTATTCCCTGATGGAACAGGCTGCGACTCTTTTCTGTTCAGATATTCAAGCAGCTGCGTAAAGTGTTCTGTAGAGCTTCTTCCCGCCTAAAAGGATCTTACCTTTGGACGGTATCTCATATCAGACACTGTATACACTGTCACGAATGCTTCCGGATCCTTCTTGATAATATAATTCATCAGTTTCTGATATTCACTTTTGTCCACGATCGTAATGATCTCTCTGTGCTTCTGCATATTATATGCGCCTGTCGCCTCGTAGAATGTTGCTCCGCTATGCAGTTCATGCAAGATAAACTGACGGACTTCTTCTTCGTATTTTGTAATAATACATACACGCCGTTTCAGATTCTGGCCAAAGATAAAATGATCCAGCACAATACCATTAAAATAAGTTCCAAGCACACTTAAAACGACAGCTTTCTTGTCATAGATCAGAGCGGAAGAAAGTGCCACACACATGCCCGAGATGGACATTGCTTTTCCTAATTCTATGTGCAGATATTTATTCATGATCTTCGCTACGATATCCAGTCCGCCTGAGGATGCATTCCTGTTAAAAAGAATGCTAAGTCCCACACTCACTACCAGAACATAACACAGAACATCCAGTTCCTGGCTATCTGTCATGGAACCGAAATTTGGAAAAATGATCTCAAACAATCCCAGAAACAACGGCAGCATTACACTGGTATAAACCGTCTTAACTCCAAACTCTCTTCCACAGGTAAAAAATCCAATGATCAGCAATACCACATTCAGGATCATGGTAATAGCCGACAGCTGCAGCGGCACAAAGTTGGAAAGCACGATTCCAAGACCGGAAATACTGCTGACCGACGTATGGCTTGGCACCAGAAAAAAATATACCGCTGCTGCGATGATCGCCACTGCTACGGTGAGGATCACGGTTTCTTTCACAATGTCAACATAATTCAGCTTCTTTTTCATGGCTTCAGATACTCTTCCCACTCTTTTTCTTTTGCGCCCACCAGAATTTTATCCTCCGCTACAAGAATCGGTCGTTTCACAAGCATCCCGTCTGTTGCAAGAAGCGCAAGCTGCTCTTCCTCACTCATCTCCGGAAGTTTATCTTTCAGTTTCATCTCTTTATAAATATTTCCACTGGTATTGAAGAAACGCTTCAGCGGAAGACCGCTTTTTTCCCACCAGGCTTTCAGTTCCTCAGCAGTTGGATTGTCCGTCTTAATATCACGCAACGTATATTCTGCGCCACTCTCATCCAGCCATTTCTGAGCCTTTTTGCAGGTACTGCATTTTGGATAGCATACAAATAACATCTTATGTCCCCCTGTTCTTCGGCAGTAAATACGTAAATTCACTGCTGTCTGTTTTTTTGCCTACAGCACAGAATTTTTATAGAATTTTTTCACTGTACTGTCCAGGTTTTATTTTAACATAGACGATTCGGTATTTCTATCCTCTTGTTCCGACCATATCAGCTTCGATTTCTGTTTCATCTCATCCACAATTTTCTCCGCTGCATCCAGATCTCCCTTTGCTTCCATCTCTGTTAATCCCAGGCTCTTCTTTTTGGCCTCTGCGCTCATGTAATATACCTCTTTCACAGTCTCCGGCGTGCTGTCATCCTCCGGTGATAGCTCCTCTGTCTTTTTGGAAAAATCCTGAAGCAGCATGTCATTGCCCTTCAGCTCCAGAGTTCCTGCATATGGCGCGTCAATGGCGTAGACGAACTCTGTTTTTCCATCTTCCGTGTACTGTACTTTCATTCGATTGATGAGATTATTGGAAGAATACAAACTATTATTTTTTACGTACATTCCGCTATTTTCCAGGGTCATGTATTTTTCGTTGAAATACCAGTGGTCGTAGCCTGCTGCCGCAACGATGAGTGTCAGGATAACTGCCACGGTTGCTGTCAGAACTCTGCGTACCAGGAGTTTTTTCCTGATTTTTTTCAGTGCGGATATGCTTCCGGTATTTGCATTACTTTCAGTATTTTCCGTCCTACCAACTCCACCTCCTGTTATGGAGGCTACAGATGATCTTATCCGGTCCTGCTCTTTTCCCTGCTCCTCTTTCATGATCTCATACATTTTTCTGCATTCCTGACAGGTTCCTATATGTT
>ERZ826220.3659-NODE-3659-length-11638-cov-2.992748_pt1 | contig 11638 bp, 9 predicted proteins | sample MGYA00519927_ERZ826220 | MGnify/ENA primary metagenome ERZ826220 (study PRJEB31778, sample SAMEA3449225) | human gut metagenome | biome: human gut; feature: human-associated habitat; material: faeces | place: United Kingdom | collected 2010/2012 ...
AATGGAAACATATCCAGCACAAATTAAGGCTATAAAATATGAGAGTATTTCAGAACCAGATTTCAAAATACTTTTTGAAAATGAACAAACTCCTGATAAAATCTATTCTATATTAGATAAATCGGAAACTAATAAATATGATTATAACATATATGCCTATGATGGTATTGTAAACATTAAAATTGACGGAAATAATTATTCTTTAAAAGAAGCATTATTAAAGAACAAAATATCAATTGAAGAAATCCTAAAAAAAGCCAGTGAAGATTTTCCTAATTCGCCATCTTATGATGATGGAGGTAGTATCGAATATCATTATGAAAACTACACAATAATCAAACTTAATACTCTGGATGGAAATAGAGATGTATATTTTGGACCTAAAAATATGACTATTCATAATATAAAAAATTAAAATATTATAACTCATAAACTAAAAACTATTTGGAACTTTAATTATTCTAAATAGTTTTTTTAATATCCATATTTATCTCGTAACTCCTTAAATCATGTTCTATACAATTTTCAATTTATATATGTAATTATTATTATCTTTCGATTTACAGATTTCAACAAAATAATCAATGATATTTTCTAAACATCTTAAATATTTCATTTATTGTAAAATCTACCATTTTGTGGTATAAATTAGTTAGTTATTTTATTGGAGATGTTTATGGAACGATATAATCATTTGAATACTTATTTTAAGCAAGTTTTTGGAGAGCGTACTTTGAAAATTTGTATTGATGGAAATTTTACTTGCCCTAACAGAGATGGCAAGTGTGGCACACGGTGGCTGTATTTTTTGCAGTAATAAAGGCAGTGGTGAACTTATTAAATCTGCACCTGATATTTCTAGCCAAGTTACACAATATTTTGAAAGTTATCGAGCTAAGCGTGCTAATAAATTTATTGCCTATTTTCAGAATTTTACTAATACTTATGACACTATTCAAAATTTAAAAGAGAAGTACGATTCTGCTTTGATTGATGACAGAATTGTTGGCTTAGATATTGCAACTAGACCGGATTGTATAGATGAAAATGTTGCCAAATTAATAAGTACATATATGCCTAAATATAAAGTTTTTGTGGAACTTGGGCTTCAAACCTCTAATGACAGTACTGGTTCATTAATTAATAGGGGCTATGATTCGTCTAAATTTACCGAAGCCGTAAGCATTTTAAATAAATACAATATTCCAGTTATATGTCACATAATGATAGGCTTGCCTACTGAAAACACAATGGTATCTGTTCAAGAAACTATTGATGTAAAAACATACAATTTTAATGTTTTTAAAGACGTAATTGAGACTATAAAATTTGTAAATAAACATAATATTTCTGGAATAAAAATTCATTCTACTTATGTAGTAAAAAATACTAAACTTAGTAATATGTACGAAAATGGAGAATACACTCCAATTACTTATGATGAATACATGGAAAATTTAGTTTACATTATTACTCATATTAATCCTAAAGTTATTGTTCATAGAATTTCAGCTGATCCTCCCAAGGATTTGTTTGTTGCACCTGAATGGTGCCTGCATAAAAAATGGGTAACAAATAATATAGATAAATTATTAGAAGAACAAAATTTAGTACAAGGAATGTTTTACTAAATTTTAAAAGATTCATCTATTACGAATTTTTTCAGTTTATGGAACTTTTTCGTAATAGATCTTCAATTTTAAGAAAACGAACTATTTGGAATATCTCTCCAAATAGTTCGTTTTGTACATTTTTTCTCCGTCCTCAAAATGTGCTTAGCTTCTAAAGAATGCTTCATATCCCTTATATGCTTGGTATACATCGTATTTGCTGGTTACTTCGTATGGTGCGTGCATTGAAAGTACAGGAACACCGCAGTCAATAACGTCCATATTAAGATTAGCAACGTACTGTGCGATTGTACCGCCGCCGCCTTGATCAACCTTACCGAGTTCGCTTGTCTGCCAAATAACTCCGTTATCGTCAAGTATCTTACCTATTTCATAAACAAATTCGGCAGACGCGTCAGAAGATTCCGACTTACCTCTTGCACCCGTATACTTCATAAGCACCATACCGCAGCCTGCAAATGCCGCATTACGTTTTTCGTATACGGATTCATAGTTTGGATCAACTGCCGCACCGACGTCTGATGACAAGCAAGCTGAATTTTCTATTGTTGAATTATAATCGGTAATTGTGCAGTTGCCGTTAATCTTTTCAATAACTTCCGCAAGAGTCATTTCAAAGAATGCACTAAGCATACCCGTATTACCCGTTGAACCGATTTCTTCTTTATCAACAAGTATTGCAAGTGCTGTCTTTTTAGGATTTTGAACAGCGAATATACCCTTTAATGTAGTAAATGCACACACTCTGTCATCTTGACCGTATGCACCGACAAAGCTTTCGTCAAGTCCGACATTCTTAGCCTTGAAAGCAGGTACAATTTCAATTTCGGCACTTAAGAAATCTCTTTCCGTTATGCCGTACTTTTCGTTAAGATATTTCAAAATCGCAAACTTAACCTTTTCGCTTACATCTTCCGATTTAACAGGCATACCGCCTATAAGAATATTAAGATTTTCTCCCTCTATTCCGTCAATCATTTTCTTTGTCATTTGGTCTTTAGCCAAATGCGGCAAAAGGTCTGTCACGCAAAATACAGGGTCGTTTTCATTTTCACCTATATTTAATGTCACCTTCTTACCCTCTTTTGTAAAGATAACACCGTGCATAGCAAGAGGAATTGCGGTCCATTGATACTTCTTAATACCGCCGTAATAATGCGTTTTCAAAAGTGCCATATCATTGCTTTCATATAGCGGATTTTGCTTTAAGTCAAGTCTTGGTGAATCGATATGTGCTCCGACAAGATTTACACCGTTTTTAATATCTTCACTGCCGATAACCGCAAGTAAAATATTTTTGTTTCTGTTAATCTTATAAACCTTATCTCCCGCCTTTAACTGCTTTACTGAATTAATATTCTTAAATCCGTGAAGTTCAGCCATTTTTATCGACTTTTCAACGCATTCACGTTCTGTCTTTCCCTCATCAAGAAATTCGCGATATTCGTCGCAAAGTTCAAACATTTCCTTATATTCCTGTTCGCTCAAATTCTCATACACATTTTTTCTTTTGTATGATAATTCATTAAATAACTCTTTATCTGTCATATAAATCATAACCTTTCTGTCCGCTGATAAAAATAATATACACGACTTATTGCGGACGAATAAGACGTCATTTATTTTTATTATTGACACTCATTATACCACAAATACAAAAAATAGTCTATATGAAACGAATTTCTTATTTCATATTTTTTCTTATTTGTTTTAATTCCGTGCATTTTGACCATAATGTAATATATAAAAAAGTTATGCTCTGTGCAACTCTGTCAAGTATGCAATTATGCAGATAAATATGAATTTTGTCACTTGATAAATTTATAACAACGTGATATAATATCTAATATGGATATTAATAAAAAAGACAATAATCTTATTGTCACAGGTTTAAAAGATTTTAACTTACACCATATATTTGATTGCGGTCAATGCTTTCGTTTTAATGCAGTAAGCGAAAATTCATATTTCGGCATTGCAAAGAACAAGGCGCTTTTAATATCGCAAAATGATGATGAAGTTATATTTTATGATACAACTGAAGACGATTTTAAGAATATTTGGTATGATTACTTTGATTTAAACCGCGACTACAGCGAAATCAAGAGCAGATTATCCAATGACCCGATTATGAAAGAAGCTGTTTCATACGGTGACGGTATTCGTATACTTAACCAGGATTTATGGGAGGCTGTTATTTCTTTCATCATTTCGGCAAGCAACAATATTCCGCGAATCAAAGGCATTATAGAAAGACTTTGCGAAAACTTCGGAAAACAAATAAGTTATATGGGCAAAACATATTACACGTTCCCCGATACCGATACGATATATTCTCTTTCAAAAGAAGATTTATCGGTTATCCGTTCCGGTTTTCGTGACAAATATATAATGGACGCCGCCGACAAATTCAAGAGCGGCACTCTTACGGAAGAATATATAAAATCACTATCAACTCCGGATGCCAAAAAAGCATTAATGACTATTAACGGTGTCGGCAACAAGGTCAGCGACTGTATACTTTTATTCGGTCTTGGCAGAGTCGACTCATTCCCCGTTGACGTTTGGATTAAACGCATAATGGAATACTGTTATTTTGACGGTGAACAAAGCATACCTGCAATATCCGCATTTGCCGAAAAGCATTTCGGCGATATAGGCGGTTTTGCTCAGCAATATCTATTCTTCTATGCAAGAGAAAACAAAATCGGCACTGAATAGTCACTTTTCAGCCCACATTAAAAGTGATTTTAAGACAAGTATATCGTGGGCGGAAAGGATTTGAATTTCAGAGTGTTAGTAGATTTAAAAAGAATAGTAGCATATATATGTCCTTTCTGTTCAAATATGTCGTCAAAATCACTTTCAATATTTAATTTTTCGGGTAAAGACAAGGTTCAGCTTATATGCCCTACTCACGGCTGTCACGAAACCTGTGTTACAATAGCCGAAAAACACGATAAATACAAATTTGACATCGAATGTCCGATATGCGGTGACAACCATTCGTACACAACAACGAAAGAAAACTTTTGGAACAAACCGCTGTTAACATACAAATGTCCCGTTGCGGGAATAGATGTATTTTTTGCCGGCGAAAAAGATTTGGTTGAAAATATGCTTAACGAAAACACTGATATGTTTTCAGATATTCTCGATGAATTTGACGATGACGACAGCGATATTTCTTTTAACTTGATTTATGCAATTATCGAACGTCTGCACGCCTTGCAGGAATCACATAATATTTCCTGTGCATGCGGAAGTGAAGATATTGAATTAAATATCATAAACGGCAACATTATTCTGACGTGTCTGCAATGCAAAAAATCAAAAGCCATCGAGACAACAGAAGAAACTTTAACACGATTATTAAATGCAAAAGCAATTATAATCGGTAAATAATTTTGAATATAAATTAAATTTATATATTTATTTTATTTATTTTAAGGAGGACTTTAAAATGATAGTTTCAGCAACTGAAATGCTAAAAAAGGCAGTTGAAGGCAAGTATGCCGTAGGTCAGTTCAACATCAACAATCTTGAATGGACAAAGGCTATACTTCTAACAGCTCAGGAAAACAACTCACCTGTAATTCTTGGTGTATCTGAGGGTGCAGGTAAGTATATGACAGGTTTTAAGACTGTTGCGGCAATGGTTAAGGCAATGGTTGAAGAACTTAACATCACTGTTCCTGTTGCTCTTCATCTTGACCACGGAACATACGAAGGCTGCTACAAGTGTATCGAGGCAGGTTTCTCATCAGTAATGTTTGACGGTTCACACTTCCCTATCGAAGAAAATATCGCAAAGACATCTGAGCTTGTAAAAGTTTGCCACGAAAAAGGTCTTTCAATCGAGGCTGAAGTCGGTTCAATCGGCGGCGAAGAAGACGGCGTTATAGGTGCAGGCGAAATCGCTGACCCTAACGAATGTAAGAAAATCGCCGATCTTGGCGTTGACTTCCTTGCAGCAGGTATCGGTAACATTCACGGTAAGTACCCTGCAAACTGGAAAGGTCTTGACTTTGACGCTCTTGCAAAAACAAAGGAACTTATCGGCGACCTTCCGCTTGTTCTTCACGGCGGTACAGGTATTCCTGCAGATATGATTAAAAAGGCAATTTCACTTGGTGTTGCAAAAATCAATGTTAATACAGAGTGTCAGCTATACTTCCAAGAGGCTACAAGAAAGTATATCGAAGAAGGTAAAGACCTTGAAGGTAAAGGTTTTGACCCAAGAAAACTTCTTGCTCCAGGTTTTGAGGCTATTAAAGTTATTGTTAAAGAAAAGATGCAACTTTTCGGTTCAATCAACAAAGCATAATTTTAGTAATGAACAAACACCCCTTATCATACTATTTGATAAGGGGTGTATTTTTATGATTAAAAAGTTAAAAATTTTCTCGGTTGTAATATTCGTTTCTCTACTTTACTGCGGTATTCTCGGAATTGTTTTCAATTCCGTTTCAAGTGTTCCCGTTCTTTCGGTGAATATTTCCAACGGTGTTGATATGCCTATTATTATGTACCACAGCGTATTGAAAGACACCGATTTATCAGGAAAATACATTGTCACTCCCGACACATTGAAAAACGATATTAATTTTTTGAAAAACAAAGGCTACACTTTTGTTTCAGCGCAAGAATTAATCGACTATACTAACGGCACGTCCAAACTTCCCGACAAACCCGTTATGCTCACATTTGACGACGGTTTTTATAACAACTACGGTTACGTTATGCCTATACTTTCAGAGTATGACGCAAAAGCGGTTATTTCTGTTGTGGGAAGTTATACCGATGAATATTCCAAAAGTAATATCGCAAATATGACATACGGTTATGTACGTTGGAGCGAGGTTTATGATATGTTTATTGACAAGCGTGTTGAAGTCGGCAATCACTCCTACGATTTTCATTCAAATAATCATGGCAGAAACGGTTCAAAGCGTAACAGCGGCGAAAGCGAAGATGCATACAGGAATATATTTGTTGACGACACACAAAAAGCCCAAGAAAGATTTATGACAAAAACAGGCTTTGCACCGATTATATATACATACCCTTTCGGTGCTTACAGTGAAGAAACCACTGATATGTTAAAATCAATGGGATTTAAGATGAGTTTAACTTGTAACGAAGGAATTAATCATATAACCGATGCCGATTCATTGTTTATGCTAAAAAGATATAACCGTCCAAGCGGTATTTCCACCGCTGACTTTTTTGCAAAAATGGGTATAAAAACAAAGCAGTAACAGTAATGCGCCTTACTATAGTGGGGCTTTCAATGTTTCAACTTATCGTCTTTATTCTCTTTTGCGTCTTTGTTCTCTTTTCTTGTAAGCATATAATACTCTACCGCTTCATACTTATCAAGAGCATTTGAAGTATCTTCATCTCTGCTTACCCAGTTGCCATCACTGTCGTAATGTCCCATTGCATTTATTTGCGGTACATCATTTCTTACCTCCGATGTAAAGTTTTCAATTTCATTCTTCGGAACATTCGCCGTATCAAGCAACAAGTCTGACAAATAGTTAGGACTTGTCTTTAAATCATCCTGACTTTCTATATCGTAATTCGCCCATATAACGAACGGAATTTTATATCTTTGTTGCAATTCCTCAGTTGATAATTTTGACAAGCTTTTTCCGTAAAGTTCTTCATAAAATTCCTGTTCAACAGCAGGCTGATGGTCACCGAACATTACAACGATTGTCGGTTCGTCATAATTTTTTAAATATCTGACTAATTCTTCAAACGCTTTGTCACTTTCTTTTATAAGTGACAAATACTGTTCTGCCTCTTTGTAATGACCTTGCAAATTTGAAATTGTTACAGTCGGAAATTCTCCGCCGTCATATGTGTATCCGCCGTGATTTTGCATTGTAACATTGAATAAGAACATCTTTTCGCCCGGCTTTTTATTTTCAAGCTGGTCTGTTACAAGTTTAAATGAAGTTCTGTCGCTCACATAATAACGAACATACTCAATATCATCTTCGTCCATATATTTTTTGATATTATCAAAACTTATGAATTCATCAAAGCCCATAAGCTCATAAATCTTTTGTCTGTTCCAACATCTTCCCAAATACGGATGAACGGCTACGCTCTTATATCCGAGTTCATCAAGATGTGACGGAAGTGAGAACGGATATTGTTTTGACACATATTGAAGATATGGGACCGAACCTCTCGGCAACACGCCCATTGAAAGTCCCGTCAAAAATTCAAATTCGGTATTACAAGTATATCCGCCGAACGGTGACACCAACAGTTGACCTTTTATCGTATTCTTAGTCATACTGCGTATAAACGGCATATAATCTTCACTCGTCTGAAGGTCACCGACAACGTTCAAATCCGAAAAACTCTCATTCATTATCGCAATGATATTCGGCATTTCTTCTCTGTCAACAGTCGTTTGTTCCTCACTGTCGGCATTACTCAAAAGTGCCTGTACGTCCTCTTCCTTATATCCTTTAGGCTTGCTAAGCATCATTTTTCTTACGTTAATATAGAAACTGTATAACGAGCCATGCGTATTATTGGCGTGATACTGGTCGTACACATCCATTGATGAATTAGTAAAATCTATACATGACATTGTTATTATAAATGCCAGTGCAACTGCACCGCCACTTAAAGAAAATATAAGATTTTTGTGCTTAAACTGCGGTTTAAACGAAAATTTAGCGATTAACGTTATAACCAACACCACTATAACCGTTGCAACAACAATCGGGTATCTCAGCTGAAATGTGTAATTTTCCGCTACCTGTGCCGCCGTACCGATTGCAAGGAAATCGCTTGGAATTAGCGGTGTGCCTCTTAAAATATTTACAACGAAGCTTGACAAGTTGAATAAGTACGCAACAAGATTTGTTACTATTGCCGTCCATTTCATACTTCTTGTAATCGCAAGAATTATCGCCATAATTGCGACATAGAACATAATATTTATAAAGTATATTCCAAACGAATACTCTGCCGCCCCCGACAATATCATTGCCACCTGCATACAGAAAAACGGTGTCAGAGCAAATATGAATATCGAAATTGCTTTATAAAACTTATCCGATACATTTATTTTAACAGCGACAAGTGCCCATACTCCTATCACCAATATATATGACGTGAAATACATAAATCCGTCAAACTTTCCGTCTACGCTGAAAATGTTTGTATTTACGCTTATAAACGTCCATAAAGCCATTGCCAGCACGCTCGCAAATAAAACACGCGGCCATTTACCAAATGAAATCATTATTAATTCTCCATCACAAATTATTTTTTTCTATTGTAACATATGCTATATATTTATTCAAGCGTGAAAATATAACTATTTTTCCTTTATAATCTCAATCGCTTTTTGAAGTTGAGTATCTTTATCATGCTCAACCATTGACGCATACATATCTTTATATTCGTCAGGCATATCAACCTCAACATCAGGCTCAATGCCTATTCCGTGTATGCAAGTGCCGTTAGGTGTATAATATTTTGCAACGGTAAGCGACATTCCCGAGCCGTCATAGAACGGAAGTACGCTTTGCACTATTCCCTTACCGTAACTCTTTTTACCTACAACTGTTGCCTTGCCGTAGTCCTTTAACGCACCCGTAAACACTTCAGACGCACTTGCGCTGTTTTCGTTTATAAGTATCACTATCGGAATATCAAGACTTTCCGCATCCGAATTATAATCCGTTCTCTTGCCGGATTTTGTTTCGGTGTATGTTATAATACCCTCCGGTAAAATCATATCTGCCATATTGCAAGCCTCGTCAAGCACACCGCCCGGATTATCACGCAAGTCAATAATCATTTTGCTCATACCGCTTGACTGAAGTTCAGTAATCTTATCTTTAAATTCGCTGAATGTACTCTTTTCACCGTTATCCGATGTTGTATTGAAACCTGTCACACGGATATAACCGATATTGTCGTTAAGCATTTCACCGTCTACGGAATCGGTTGCAATATCATCTCTTGTAACCGTTATGTCAAGTTCTTCTTCACCGCGAAGAATTTTAATATCAACAGTCGTTCCTATCTCTCCGTTTTTGATATTGTCAACCGCTTCTGAAAGCTTATCTCCGCTGTATTCCACACCGTCTATCGCCTTTATAATATCGCTTGGCTGTATTCCCGCGTTATATGCCGGACTGTCCTCAAACGGTGCGACAACTTCTATTTGATTATCGTCATTCACTCCGACTATTACTCCTATCCCGACATAGCCGTCTTGGATATTGTCTATATATGAAGAAAACTCGCTTTGAGTGTAGTAATGCGTATACGGCTCGTCAAGTCCGTCAACATATGCTTTAATCGCATCATCTCGAAGTTTTGTTTTGTCAAAATCATACAAATAGTTACTGCTAAGCATATTTTCAACTGCCGTCATTTTATTTGAAAAGGCCTTATTCTCGTCCTTGCTCGGAAGATATATCGCAATTCTGTCCTTTACAAACGATGTTAAATTGACGCTGATAAAAGCAGTAACAACAGCTGTTATCAATGCCGTCAAAACTATTTTTTTCTTATCAGACATATTTCATTGCTCCTTAAAAAACAAAAATATAGGGGTGTGGTTTACACACCCCCAAAAAATCATTATCAGATTTTCATTGAATTTGATTCAAGATACTTATGCACCATCATTGCCACTTTAAATACGATAGCCTGGTCAAACTTTCTCAAATCAAGACCTGTCAGTTTATAAATCTTTTCAAGTCTGTATACAAGAGTATTTCTGTGTACGAAAAGCTGTCTTGATGTTTCGCTGACATTAAGGTCATTTTCAAAGAACTTATTTATTGTCAAAATTGTTTCGTCATCAAGAGTTGATATATCCCCCTTCTTAAACACCTCTTGCAAGAACAATTCACAAAGTTTTATAGGCAACTGATAAATAAGTCTGCCGATACCCAAATTATCATAATTCAGAATATACTTTTCTTCATCAAACACTTTACCTACTTCAAGTGCAATCTGTGCCTCTTTGTATGCATTATTAATCTGGTCGATATTATAAGCAACCGTACTTAAACCAACGCATACTGTAAGCATTGTTTCCGCATTTACCGTATCAACAATAGCTTGTGCCGTTTCTTCAAGTTTTTGAGAATTTTCAACTTCCTTAAGTTCCTTTATAAGCACAAGATTTTTTGTATCTATATTGATAACAAAATCTCTCTCTTTATCCGGGAACATATTTCTAAGCACATCGTAAATACCTACTTCACCCTCGTCAAGCACCTTTATATAGAAAACTGCTCTCGGAATATCTATATCAACATGAAGTTCTCTTGCTTTTTGGTGTAAATCAAAAGAAAGAAGATTATCGAAAATGATATTTTGCATAAAATTGTTCTTGTCATATTTTTCATCATAATAATGACGTACATTATTTGCTGCAACAACAATGGAATTACAACAATACTTTGATACTTCATCAGTGCCTTCAACATATACAACATATTCGGCATACGGTTTATTTGACATTGAACGAACTGTATATCCGTCCTTAAAAAGTAATTTATCATTATTTGTAGCCGCATATACAAGATTTTCTATAATATCGCCTGTCGGTTCACCGCCGTTATTTGCCAAAACCAAGCCATGCGAATCCACAATACCGAATTTCTTTGGAAAAACATCAGCCATTTGCGTTACAATATTTTGAAATGCCTTGCTTATCATTTTCATTCCTCCAATTTGTTTATTTATAAATACAAATTATGCTATTATATTCTTCTATCATTATACACGAAATATGTCAAAAATGCAATAGCAGATGGCAATTTTTTTATTAATTTTCAGATTTAATCACAAAAATCGAGGCTTTTTGCCCCGATTTTTGTATTCTGCATTATACATATTTTCTAAGCTGTTTTAAAGCACTCTTTTCAAGTCTGGAAACTTGTGCCTGCGATATACCGATTTCTTCCGCAACCTCCATTTGTGTACGGCTTTGAAAAAATCTTAAATTC
>ERZ826220.3665-NODE-3665-length-11618-cov-5.845542_pt1 | contig 11618 bp, 11 predicted proteins | sample MGYA00519927_ERZ826220 | MGnify/ENA primary metagenome ERZ826220 (study PRJEB31778, sample SAMEA3449225) | human gut metagenome | biome: human gut; feature: human-associated habitat; material: faeces | place: United Kingdom | collected 2010/2012 ...
TAGAGCACTTGACTTTTAATCAAGTTGTCCGGGGTTCGAATCCCCGATGTCTCATTAGTTTTAAGAGGTTGAAAACGTTGTAAAATCAATGTTTTCAACCTTTTCTTTTGTGTTTTGGATTGGTTACCGAGTACTTATTAATGGTTACCAGTTGCAATCAATGTTCTGTAATTTAAAACTTCAATAGCATTGTTCATATCAATACCAGTGAAATAGTTGCTTTTTGCAACTTTTGGACTGTTACCGAATAAACTGCTAGCAAGTTCCATATTTCCATTCGGAGAATTTACAACAGAAGTAATTGCGTTTCTACGGAATGAATGAGGACCTCGAATAACATCCTCTTGAATTGCAATATTAAGTTTTTGGCATGCATGAGTATAATCAGTTACACGAAATACATTCTCATATCCGTATGTTTCCATTACGTGACGAGATTTTCCAGCACCGGTTTTGCCCCAGATGTAGGTTACTTCAAGGTCACGCCAACACTTTTTATACTTTTCAGTATTAAGTGTTAAGCGGATTCTATCAAATTTATCAAAGTATTTGATTAAATCCGCATTTGATTCAAGGATTTCAAAATTTGATTTTCCATCCTTGATAAGCTCATAAAGCTCACATAAAAGAGCATTTGAGCCATTGGAATCCGTTGGGCGTGATCCATATTCCTCTAAGGTATTTGGAACAGTTGTCAATCCTTTTTCGGAGTGCGCCCATTTACCGCTCTTTTCTACATAAGCTATATTACTTGAATGTGTGGATATAGCTTTTTCGATATGCGCACTGGGGAAACGTTTCTTTAAAGTTGAGAAACGCACAGGCGCAGAAAACACAGCATAAACATGAGTGTGATAAGTTCCATCTTTGCCGCCAATTTCATCTCCCATAATGTAATAATTGAGAGATTTTAACCCTTTTAAAAGTTTGGCTATGGTATCATGTGACATATCAAAATCCAAAGGGTTATTGATAGTCAATTGCACCTTTTTCATTTGTATATCTTTTTTGGCATTGTTCTTATTCTTATTCATATATATTTCTCCTAAAAATGCTAATTTTGCTACAATTGGGTATAGCAGTGTTTAGCCCAGTAAATTCAAATGTTTATAGTTGCTTTGCTACACAGTGGGTAATACTTGCCACTGTGTCCGACCGCAAGCGGTCGAAAAAACCGCAGCTACTTCCCTACGCACGTAAACGTGCTTCGGGTCGTACTGCGGATTTTGGAAACCTATTGTCGGCTAAAATACAGGTCTACATAAGCACCATAATCACAATAAGAAAAAAATGATATGGTATTCAAAAAAACATTAATTTCAGAAAACGTTTGGTTATATTCTTTTTGTAAACGATTCAACTGGTCTTGTATAGACCAGTATTCTAATTCAGAACTATTGAGTAACATAAAATTTAAATGTTGCAAATCTTCACGATAATCGTTTTGAATATCGAACAAATCCTGTTCAGCATTAAAACGGACTTTTCGCACACGCTCATTTAGTATAGGCATGATTTCATTATGAAAATCACGTATACTTATATTGTCTGGAGTGCGTTTATCCAGTCGAACACAAAAAATATTCGATTTTATATATGCAATCCTAATTGCTAGTGGATTGCTAACACTCTTAATATTGATGTATGATGGTAATTCATCAAGACCACGAGCAATATGACGAGCAAGATTGCTCATTATATTGCTGTATATAAGTCCAGTATCACAATTAACCGGTATAGGACATTTCTGTACTGGAATCTCACCAGTATTTAAAGCGGCTAAAGCATCGTTAGTTTTCTTATTGTTTTCACGGAAATTTTTAGAATCTGATTCCATTTCCTTGAAAGTTTTTACTGATGCACGAAAAATATCGGACATCATATTCTTATTAAAATTCATATGTTGTTACCTCTCATTAAGTATGAGGGGCAAAAGCCCCCCAAAAGAAAATTAGTTGCTTAATCCAAAAGGATGATGTCATCCGCAGAAACGGACACTTGCAAACGACGATTTGAATCAGAATACAGTTTGCAGACTGTATTTTTAAAATCAACTTTGATACGTTCTTTTGAATTTTTGATGAATTCTGGGTCAATTGCATTATTGACACCAGAAACTTTGACGTTGAATTTTTCAAATTCTCCGCCATTTTCAACTACACAATAAGTAGTACCAATGATGTTCTCTGTTCTTACACCATCCTTGTATTCATAAGTAGGTCGCGAACTCAACAAAATCAATTCGACATCGCCAATCAGTTGACGAAGTGTAAATGTTAATTTCGAAAAATTAAGCATTGAGTATCACCTCTTTTCTTATTAAATTTATCAACCATGCGCACTTTTGATATGGTTTATTATACGAAAAAAATATAAGGAAAAATATTGATGGAATCCCCAAAAAACGGGGGAAAATAAGAGGAAATACTAAGTTAGAACGTAACTGTTCAGTTGCTTTAATTTTATAACAATATTGTAAAAAATTTATTTTAAGAAATTTTATAATGCATTAGTTGCGTAGGAGTTTTTAGGTGTTGAAATATACCGAAAAGTAAAAGTGCACAAAAAAATATAAATAGTTACAAAATAGTAATGATATTAAGGATTTAGAAAAGAATATGAGCATAAAAAAACAAGTGCGAGTATCACACTTGCTAAAAAATTATATATTTTATTTGTCACTTTCCATGTCATTCAAAGCATATTCAATACATTGGATAACAACTTTATTAAATGAGAGATTATTTATATCAGCCAATGTTTGAACCTGTTTTATTAGTTCGGTAGGCAAACGTAGAGATTTATATTCGTATTCAGGATAATCCTTTTGTAGTTTAAACATATACATTACCTCACATAATTATACTATTATTGTATTATTTTTTATGATGTGGTAATATATCAGAAATATATTATATTTATAGCATAAAATAATGGAGGAAAATTTATGAAGAAGAAAATTTTATGTTTAGCCATGTCAATGATTATGGCTGTAGGAGCGTTAACAGGTTGTGGAGGCAAAGCGAAGTCGACAATACTTACAGAAATAACTCCATGGGAATCTAAAGCAGAGGATGTAGAAGCTTATCTTAAAGAGCATAATTTAACCTATGAAGTTAGTAAATATCTTGGAGCTGGAAATCCTAAAGAAACGACTACAACAGATAAGTTTTTAGATTATGAAGCTAACTATGATTTCACTTATGCTGATAAAGATGAGGATTTAGTTGCTTATTATAGCGTTGTAATTACATTTAAGGATAAAGATGAGTATGACAAAGGAGTAGATGAGATAAGGTCATATATAGAAAGTATTGCTGAAAAAGTTGAAAAAGATTCAACAGAATCAACAGAGTCTGCGGAGCAAAGTGACTTTTATGAAATTAAGAATAATGCTGGAGAGACACATGAGTTAGAGTTTAAGTTAAAGAGTTATGACGAACCACCAGCAGGTTACTACAATACAGTTGTTAAACTTTTTTATGGCGAAGAAATATATAAATAAGTATCTGTTAAATATCAGACCAGTAAGTTCGATTGGATTTACTGGTCTTTATTTGTTAGGAAAACTTTATATTATTGATTGGCTATGGAGATTGTATTAAAAATTTTTCAGCAGTAAAGTCTGCTAACGCACCGCTATGCGGCTTCGGACTTGACAGCAGAAAAATTTTTAATGTAGTATGATCAAGCCAATCAATGATATTTTCCGTAAACGGAAAAATATATTATAAATTTTGTTTGAAAAGTTTTCCTAACAATGAGATAAAATGGTTACCGATGTGGTTACCAATCCATATAGAGGAATTGCGGAGCTCCTTTCTATAGGGTTTTGTGCTAGAAACACGGATTCGAATCCCCGATGTCTCATTAGTTGAAAATAGCGGAAATGCTGATAAATACAGTGTTTCCGCCATTTTTTTAAGCAATCGGAAGTAGTGCTAAGTAAGCCTAAATATTTATCTTCATCTCGCCTTCAAGGGCATTTTTGAATATCTTCGTCTTCAGTTCATCTTCAAAAGGAGAAAAAGAAGCGTTTGCGTAATTAGGTAGAATGCTTTATGATTGAGATAATGAGGTGTTAGGAAGGCTTTCAAAAATCTTTGGAGAAACATATAAAGATTGAAAGGAAGATGAAATAATGTATTATGGAAAAGAAACAGATGAATTAAAAAAAGCAAGAGAAGAGTAGGAAGGTATTTTTGGTTATGACCCAAATGGAGAAATAGAATTAGAGTTTAATGAACAAGACGAATATTTAGCAGTTTTATTACAGTGCATAGAAGAAAAGAAAGATATGTTTAATGTACTTAGAGAATAACGAGAAAACTATATTAATTTAGGAGACTATGGAATGAGAGAGGATTTTGCAATTACCTTATGAAGAACAATTAAAAGTTGCTGATGAATATATGAAAAAATTTGAGGAGAAGGAGAAGAAGCATGACAAGAAGAGAACGTGAAGTAACAGATATAAATGAAATCCTTAAGATTATGGATGCCTGCAAGATTGTGCATGTGGGACTTGTGGATGGTGACCAGCCTTATGTGTTACCGATGAATTACGGCTATACCTATGAAGATGGGAAAATGGTGATTTACCTTCATGGAGCAAAGAAGGGATATAAGTATGATTTAATAGAGAAAAATCCGAAGGTATGCTTTGAAATGGAGTGTGATGTGGTGCCATTTGAAGGAAAGGTGGCATGCCAGTATGGCAATTCCTATTCCTGTGTTGTGGGAAAAGGGAAAGCTGTTATTGTAGAGGATGTAAATGAGAAAATGCAGGCACTTTCTATTTTGATGAAATGCCAGACCGGAGGAGATTTTACTTTTAATGAAGAACTGGTATCCATTGTCAATGTGATTCGGATTGATGTAAGTGAATTCAGTGCAAAAAGAAGGCCGGTTCCGGAAGGGTTGAAAAAGTAACAGAATAACAGGAGATTGACAAAGAAATATTGATAAAGTAGAAAGCAGGATTATGAAAGTGTAATTCCTGCTTTTTTCTATCCTCAATCATTTATCACAAAACTGTGACAATCTATTCGTTGCATGACGTAGGAAGCATTTGTATAATGAGACATAGGAATGAAGCGGGGAAAAGTAGGAAAGAAAAAAACGAATGACAACAGATAAGAAAAAGGATGTTTAGGGAAGATGGATAGAATATTAGTAGTGGAAGATGACCGGGAACTGAACCAGGGAATTTGCTTTGCACTGCAGCAGGCAGGGTATGAGACAGAAAGTGCCTATTCCACTCAGGAGGCAAAGCTTGCGGGTTTGCAGCAGGAATATTCGCTTATGATACTGGATGTAAATCTTCCGGATGGAGAGGGCTTTGGCTTTTGTAAATGGATTATGGAGCACAGGAAAGTAAAGGTCATGTTTCTTACGGCAAGAGATTTGGAAGAAGATGTGTTATCCGGGTATGAGTTGGGAGCAGAGGATTATGTGACAAAGCCATTTTCCATACATATTCTGCTAAAGAAGATAGCGGTCATTTTAAAACGGGAGACGGAAAATCCAAGAAATATTTATGAAGATGGATATCTGCGGATAGACTTTGACCGGGTCAAGGTAGAAATAGAGGGGAAAGAGTGCATGGTAACACCTACGGAATTTCGGATGTTACGCTTATTTATTGAACATGCAGGACAGCTGCTTTCTTATAATGTGCTGTTAGAGCAATTGTGGGACTGTGATGAAGCATATGTGGACCGACACACACTGGCAGTCAATGTGAACCGGCTCCGTGGAAAGATAGAGGATGCGGAACACAAATATATTTCAAATGTATATGGGATGGGATATCAATGGTTGCGATAGGAATAATAGCAGGCTGTGGCATTGTGATAAGTTATCTTCTAGTCAGACTGTATCGGCAGAAGAAGGAAATCTATGATTTTACGGAAGAACTACAGCGGTGTCTGACGCTGATGAAAGCAGGTGAAGACATTGGAAATGAAGCGGAGTTTAAGGACAGCCTTTGGGATAAGATTTATCAGGATTTGCAGGAGCTTATGGATGTTTGGAATAGGAAGAACCGACAGAGCCATAAGGAAAAAGAACAGATAAAAGAGCTGATTTCTGACATTTCCCATCAGGGCAGAACGCCAATGGCGAATATTAAAATATATCTGGAAATTTTAGAAGAGGAACAGGAAGATAAGGTGCGGCGGCAGGAGTGTATTGGAAAGCTGATAAAACAGACAGAACGGCTGGATTTCCTGATGCAGAGTCTGGTGAAGCTTTCACGCCTGGAAACCGGAATCATAGAAATATGTGAAAAGGACACAAAGATTTTTGAAGTGTTAGGACTAGCGGTTGCGGCAGTGGTACCGGGAGCGGAAGCAAAAGAGATTTCTGTCCATGTGGACTGCCCGGAGACATTGAAACTGTTTTGCGATGCCAAGTGGACACAGGAAGCAATTTTTAATCTTTTAGAGAATGCAGTGAAATATACTCCAAAAGGGGGAAGCATCTATATTTCAGTAATGGAACAGGAGGTTTTTGGAAAAATCAGCATCCGGGATACCGGAAGGGGAATCCCTGCGGAACATCAGGCACAGATTTTTCAAAGGTTTTACCGGGAACCGGAAGTCCATGATGAGGATGGAATCGGGATTGGCCTGTATCTGGCACGAAAGATTGTGACGATGCAGGACGGCTATATGGAAGTGCATTCAGAAAGTGGAAAGGGGGCAGAATTTTGCATTTATCTGCCAATGAAATAAAAGAAGTAGTACGGACAGAGGAGTTAAAGAAATATTATCCGTTGGGAACCCATACGGTAAAAGCCTTAGATGGAGTGAACCTTACCGTAAAAGAGGGAGAATTTGTGGCAATCACCGGAAAGTCCGGAAGCGGGAAAAGTACGCTGCTGCATATGTTAGGAGCATTGGATGTGCCAACATCCGGAGAAGTCTATATTGATGGGAAAAGCCTTGCGTCAATGACGAGGGAAGAGCAGGCAGTCTTTCGAAGAAGGAAGGTTGGTGTAGTATTTCAAAGCTATAACCTGATTCCTGATTTGAGTGTGTATGAGAATATTGTGCTGCCCATCGAGCTGGATGGAGGTTATGTGGACAAGGCATATATAGAAGAATTGTTAAGGCAACTGAAAATAGAAGATAAGCGGGATGCACTGCCGGGTACGTTATCCGGCGGTCAGCAGCAGAGAACAGCAATTGCCCGGGCATTATCTTATAAGCCGGCTATTCTTTTAGCGGATGAACCCACGGGAAATCTTGACACACAGACCAGCCATGATGTTATGGGATTGTTAAAAACAGTGGCACGAAAATATCAGCAGACTACAATTCTGATTACCCATGACATGGACGTGGCGCAGTTGTCAGACCGGATTGTATACATGGAAGATGGGAAAATCAGGAAGGAACGAAAGCTCTATGCTTAAAAATAATAATCAGGCTGTCATCCGTAAGATGGCAGTCCGTTCCATAAGGAGCAACAGAAAGAAAAACAGCCTGTATCTTGTGGCAATTGTATTGGCGGTGCTGATGCTGTTTACGGTTATGCAGACAGGGGCTTCCTACATGCATATGCAGTATGTCTGGCGGCTGCATTCTGTGGGGGAACTCTATGATGGAATTCTGATGGGTGGAGTCACAAAGGAGCAGGAAGAAACAGTAAAAGCAGATCCTGGTATTGAGGTAGTTGGAATTACAGAATTTATGCTGGGAAACATCGGTGAAAAGAATATTTCTATCATATATGAGGATAAAAATTACCGGGAGAAAATGCATCAGCCCGGCATTCTGCATCAGGAGGGAAGGTATCCTGAGACAGCCGATGAGGTGATGGTTACAAAGACGCTGTTGGAAAAGCGGAAGTTGGAAAATCTTACAATTGGAGATACGCTGCTTTTAAGCTATCAGAAGAAAGATGGAACCCAGGTAGAAAAGCCCATGAAAATTACGGGCATCATAGATGACTATGAAGAAACTGCCAACTGTTTCGTGACGGAAGAGGTGTTTGAACAGGCAGGCTACAGTCAGGCAGACTATGGCTGCGGCATTCTCTATTATCAATATCGTTTCTGGTTTGCATCAGACCGGATAGAGAACCGGCTGAAAGAAGAATTAAATCTGGAACGGAAGCAGAGCATCCAGACAACATGGGACTGTGATAAGGTAAAGGAAATTTTTCTTGGGATGTTGGGAATCATTATGTTGACCTGTCTCAGTGCCTATTTACTGATTTACAATATCATGTATTTATCGATAGAAGACAATATCCGCTATTATGGACTGCTGCGGGCTGTGGGAATGACAGAAAGCCAGATGCACCGGCTGTTGTGGCAGAAGCAGATTATCCTAAGTGGAATAGGCATTCTACTGGGAACAGGCTTGGGATTTCTGACGTCCTATCTTGTGATTCCGGGAACAATCCGGGTACTGGGAATTCGCACAGAAAAGATGGCGGTAACGATAAAACCGGAGTTTCTGGTGCTGACGATTGCTATTATGGCAGTGACGGTCTATCTTGCCAGCCGTAAGCCGGTAAGAGTAGCAGAGCGTATTTCTGTCATGGAGGCACTGGGTTATCAGACTTCAAAGACAGTTTATACCGGAAAGAAAAAGCGAACCGGGAAAAATATTATTTACCGGCTGGCATGGCAGCAGCTTTGCCGGATGAAGAAGAAAACAATCCTTGTCATTCTTTCACTATCTACCAGCCTGACTGTATTTTTATGTGTGGTAACGCTGGCGGGAAGCCAGAGCAAACGGACAGCGGAACTGCAGTATATGAATGCAGATATGGAACTGACCAATAAGAGTATGGTGGCAGATGTATCAGACTGGAAACAGCCTTTTGATGATGCATTTTGTGAGAAACTTTTAAAAATAGATGGAGTGAAGGAAATTCATAAATTAAATTACAGTACAATCGTTGTACCCTGGGAGCCGGATTTTTCGGATCAGTGGATGCGTGATTTCTATGACCAGTGGATGTATATAAAATATGACGATGTAAGAGAAGAATATCAGCAGAATCCGGAACATTTCATGGCGCTGGTGGTTGGAATCGATGAAAAAACATTTCATTATATCAATCAGCAGAATGAAACGGCAATCGATGAGAAATCATTTTTGGCAGGGGAAAGCTGCCTTTTATGCCAGCAATATATGGGATATACCAATGCGGATGTCAAAAATAAGAAAATAAGCTTTTATTTTCCGGGGCAGGAAACAAAGAAATACAGCACATCTGTTGCAGGGCTGCAGAAGGATGACAGCCCATATCGTGGACCCAGCGAGGTAAGTTTATCTGTTGCGGGAATACAGGAGGATGACAGTCCGTATCTCGGTCCGACTGCCATGGGACCGACGATTATGATTTTAGTCAGTGACTCTTTTTTAGAGGATAAGGCAGAGAGCCTGTGGACATACAAGGTATCGGTGATTTATGACGAGGAATACGATAAGGAAACAGAAAAGAAAGTCAAAGAGCTGATACAGGAATCTAAGGATGCAAAAGATATTACCTGGAGCAGCAAGTTAAAGGGCATCAAAGAGCAGAAGCCGGCAGAACAGAAGATGTGGCAGCTAGGAATGGGAATCGCTATAGTTTTAGGGTTTATCGGTGTGATGAATTATATCAATACAGAGCTTGGCAGTATATCCGGCAGAAGGCGGGAAATTGCAATATTAGAAAGCATTGGCATGACCGGAAAACAACAGCGCAGGCTGCTTTTGACAGAAGGGATGTATTATGCGGGAATTTCGCTTTTCCTGACGGCAACGGTGGGACTTGGCATTGATGTGCTGTTGTTTCAGCGGATGAATTATCATAAGGTAGCATTTTCCATCCCTGTCATTCTGGTGGTTGTCATGATAGTGACACTGTTTGCACTTTGCATTTTCGTACCGTTGGCAGCAGGCAGATTTATGGAAGGAGATGGCACTCTGGTAGAGCGGATTCGTCATGTGGGAGAATAAAAAATAACTTTCACTGCAACCGTTTCTTCTGTTATTACAATATATAGGTGTAAGGGAAACATCCCAAAACAAATGACGGCGCGGTCTGGGAGATTGGAAACATGAACAAACAATTACTGGAACATTACATTGAGGCATACGGAACGGACATCTATTCCTTTTGTATCCGGCTGACACAGAACCGGGAACAGGCAGAAGAACTCTATCAGGATACCTTTCTTGCAATGTGTGAGAAGGAGGACTGGAAGGAAGAGGGAAATGTCAAAAGTTATCTGCTTGGAATTACCATAAAGCTCTGGCAGAACCGGAAGCGGAAATTTGCCTGGCGAAAGCGAATCGCAGCGGAGATTCCCGTATCAAAGGAGCAGGGACTGGAAGCATTTTCGGCAGATGAAAACTTAGAGCAGCATATGGTAAGCAAAGAAGAGCAGGAAGCCGTGTGGAAGGCTGTATACAAATTGCCGGAGCAGCTTCGCATCGTGATTCTTCTATATTATATGGAAGATTTCAAAGTGGCTGAGATTGCAGAAAAGCTGTCCCTCTCTATCAGTAATGTGAAAAGTAAACTGATGCGTGCACGTAGATATCTGAAGCAGGAATTGGAGGATTTTATCATATGAAACCAACCTTAGATGATTTATTACACAACTCCCTTATAGCAACTGATACTCCCTCGGAAGAACTCAACGAGAGGATTTTAAACCAGTCAACCCAAAAGGAGGTTGTACCTATGCGGAAGAAGGAAACGAAGAAACCATGGAAAATGGCACAGACAGCAGCGGCTGTGGCACTTCTTGTTTTAGTCACCGGCTGTGGTGTATATGCGGCAGAGCGGATTCTTGCACAAAAACAGATTGCTATTATTGATAATGAAACGGAATTTATGGAAAATGCCACAGAGACAACGATTCATTATGAAGAATTTTCAGGAGAAAATCTTGATTTTGCGGACAGCAAGGTGACAGACCGGACAGAGGAACTTATTCAAACTTCTGATTTCGTTGGAACCGTTACCGAAGGAACCAAGGATGATTTATGGAGCTTGAAGGCAGAAGAAAAGATTGATGGCAAAATAGAGGTGGGTTATGTCTATCCGAAATTAAGCGATGCTTTTAAAGACCAGAATATTGGCATTGACCTTTCTTATATAGAAGCAAATTATCCAACACTCTGGAGTGAAAAAGCCTGTCAGCTTTGCTATGATTCCAGGGATGCAGACACTTTTTCCCGGGGAGCATTCTTTGCCAGTTACCGGAAGGGAGACAGTCAGGCGGTGTCTATCCAGTATGAAGTATCGGATATAACAAATGAGGATGATTATATTTTTAAAGAAGCTTATGACAGCACCGGTACTTATACCACAGCAGATGGTGTGACACTGACCATTACCAGTCAAACAGCAGACAGCGGCTATACGATTACTTATGCCCGCATGATTACGGAATATAGTGATTTCGTTCTGACATTGCGTGGAGATTTTTCAGAAGAAGAAAGCCATGTGATTTATGACAGTTTAAATCTATCTTCAATCTGTGAGACTGGGAAGTAGAATAAAAACGGTTCAGGAATTATCCTGAACCGTTTTTGTGGTTGGACTGCGGGCAACAGGACTTGAACCTGCACGGTCTCCCACTAGAACCTAAATCTAGCGCG